>Ga0099797_101046_pt1 | contig 15585 bp, 5 predicted proteins | sample Uncmet_Sort48C_1_FD_89871 | JGI IMG/M metagenome (GOLD analysis project Ga0099797, IMG submission 89871) | Marine eukaryotic communities from CALCOFI LINE 67, Pacific Ocean - C012_Sort48C_1 | ecosystem: Environmental > Aquatic > Marine > Oceanic | place: Pacific Ocean: Monterey Bay | collected... | reverse complement strand
AGACATCATCAAATTACAACCGCAGGACAGACATCAATAACATGAAACACAGAAATCAGAATAGAGCCATGAAATAGTTGAGCCATGAAATAGTTGAACCATGCAAGAGTTGAACCATGAAAGAATTGAGAAAGAGCAGGCCAGACATCGCCAGATTGCTGCCGCAGGTCAGACATCACCAGATTGCTGCCGCAGGTCAGACATCATCAGATTGCTGCCGCAGGTCAGACATCATCAGATTGCTGCCGCAGGTCAGGACTCAGACATCATCAGATTACTGCCGCAGGTCAGACATCATCAGACTACTCCCGCAGATCTGATCAGACATCAATAACGTGAAGCGCAGAAATCAGAATAGAACCATGAAATAGTTGAGCCATGAAATAGTTGAGCCATGAAATAGTTGAGCCATGAAATAGTTGAGCCATGAAATAATTGAGCCATGAAATAGTTGAACCATGAAAGAGTTGAGAAATTATAACAGGTCAGATATCATCAGACTGCTGCCGCAGGTCAGATATCATCAGACTGCTGCCGCAGGTCAGACATCATCAGATATCATTACTGCCGCAGGTCAGACATCATCAGATTGCTGCCGCAGGTCAGACATCATCAGACTGCTGCCGCAGGTCCGACATCATCAGATTGCTGCCGCAGGTCAGACATCATCAGATTACTGCCGCAGGTCAGACATCATCAGATTAATTTACAGCCGCAGGTCAGACATCAATAACATGAAACGCAGAAATCAGAGTAGAACCATGAAAGAGCTGAGAAATATCATCACAGAATTTCAATTGCCACATGTTCAACTTCAATCAGAATAATTCAGGCACAACAATTACGCATCAGTCAGAATAGTTTACTCTTTAGGAAGCGCAGACTGCTTGGAACGAGAATCTCACTACATCAACGCTACGGTAAAAGGTTCGACTTAAACTTTCCAGACTCTTCCGTTGGCAATCACACCTGCTCAACAAAGTCTGAGACCTTAGTTTTCAGCTTTTCCTCCCCGCAAAGCAGCCCGATCCGGGCGAAACACCTGGCAAGGAAGCCGCGGGGTGTTGACTGTGGCCTAAGTTGCTCTGGCACTGTTTCAGGAGTCCCACTGTCTTCTTCCTGTTTGGGCAACAATATCGATGACTGCCCCTTGTCCGCCGCCGGCAACCACACCTGCTTAACAAAGTCTGAGACTTGTTTAGCTGTCCACCTGTGCTCTTCCTCTTGGGCCAACAATCCCGCCAATAGGATCTGTACTTCGGGCCACTCGTCTAGGATATCCGACAAGCTTTTCTGAATTTTCTGAGCACGTTCTTTCCATTTCTTTTCAAGGTATTCGTCGTTAAATACTGGATCATCCTTTCCAGCATTCTTTCCGAGCTGCTCTTTCCAACCGTCTTTTCCTCCTTCTGATACCTTAAAAAAAGTACTGAAATGCTTAAACTTGATAGTATCCTTGTTTCTTTGCCACCAAGCCATGGGACTGCCGATCAATGACAAATCTGATCCGATCTTAACAACTGGCCAGAAACTGGCTGTCTTGCTGTCGGACCAGTTCCACGTCATCACGACACCTGTGATCATCCGCAGAAGCAAAATACCAAGAGACCACACGTCGGTTTTGCCGGAATACGACTCGTTGCGGACAATTTGCGGCGAGGCATATCCGTACGCCCCAAACTTGTGTGATTCTTTGTGCTCGTAAATACCAGATGGCTCAGGGACCTGCAATGCAAATCCAAAATCCGCTAGAACAGCGTTTCCTGCACTATCGAGGAGGACATTCTCAGGCTTGACGTCACGATGCATGATGCGAAGTTTATGCATCGACGCGATAGCTGCGGCAATTTGTCCAAAGTGTTTGGCAACCATCGGCATGTTCTCGTCGCGGGGTTGTTTCGGCGAATACACATGGCCAAGATCATTGTCATATCTTGTCATCACAATGTAAACAGTGTCGATCATACCTGTATAGGTTGCCAGGTCTTCGATGTCAAGTTTCACTGGTTCTTGTCCCAGTTCCTTAACATAAACACTGTGAAGCTGAACAATATTAGAAGCATTGAATTTGGCCAGAGTAGCAGCTTCTTTTGTGATGCTTTTAATGAGAAGTCGCTCCACATGATCTGGATTCTTTTTTGCAAGATCGCTACTTCTGATGATTTTCACTGCCAACTCCTTTAAGTTTTCGGATTTGGTATTATAATTATTTTCGTCTTTGGCGGTGCTCATGCAGGAATGAACATCACCGTCTAAACCACTGCCAAGTTGTTGATTGAAATGAATTGTAATACCAAAGTCGGCCAATGGTTGGGGAGGTGCTTCCGGCGGTGTCTCCATTTTCTTGCGAAATTGTACCGCACTTGCCCCGTGCCAAAAGACCATGACGCCAAGACACATCACACTCTGCGGACGTGACATGCTGACTTTTGCGCGGCGCTGTCGAGGGAGACAATGATATTCGGAAGAAGTACCGAATTTTCGGGGAAGACTGTTGTGCTGATGCAATGGGGATTCGATTGCGTTTGGTGTTGGTGTCATTGTTTCTGGCAGCTGAGTTTGCTTCGACCTTGTTATCTGCTTTGTGTTTGTTCTATTAGGATCAGTCTGATTTTTGAGAGCTCGTTCTATCGGTCTGATTCTCGACCGTGCGTTTTTCTTTCAATGATGATCTCCGGCCCGGTTTAGATGGCAGTTTTCTCAATAGCAATCCGCTTTTTGATTTTGTTCACGCAAATCGGTTCTGTCAATAGGAGGACTGTTTTGCAATTGAATTGTTGAGGTTAGAGAGACGACCTGTCTAAGTTTTCCGGTGGAGATGACTGTCAATGTTTGCAACTTCAAGTAAGAAGAATGAATCTAAGAATCGAAGAAATTGAGGGGAAATTTGGAGAAATTTCTCCGAAATTTCGAGGAAGTGCGACTGTTATAGTTTTTCAATTCACGGCTTGAATGGCTTTGAGTTTTGCACTCGAAATTGGTTCTATATCGAAATTGTTTCTAGTCTGGATTTGAATGGCTGTAGAAAACCAGACTCCAGAAGTCACAGGATTGAAAATTAAAGTTGAGAAGTTTGAAGACTTTGAAATGACTCAAAGAAGCTATTTCCTGATGGGATGTAATTGGAAATGGCTTGAAAAAAATTTTGATTAATTTCGAAAGATCTCGGAAGGCGTTTCTTGTTTTCTTGCGGAAATAGTTTCGTCTTGCATTCAGTCTTGTGGAATTGATATCATTTCATTCTTGTCACGTACAGACTTAAAATCTTTGTTATTTTAATTTTTTTTCAGACTGAAAGCAGCCGGATCCTGTGGGCCGTGGCCTTGGGAGAAATGGCATCAATGATCTTGCAAATTTTTAAGCCACTTGTTTGTAAATTGTGCACCGTTTAACATCATGACTATCATTGATTCACAACCAAATTTAGATTCTTCTTGTGTCTGAACCAGAACAATCAAAATGGATGCCATATCTGGCCAATCAAGGACGTCACTTCTAAAATGATTTAAGATATAAATTGTGAATGATGTAGCCTTGCCTACATGCCGTTACTAGCCTCTAGGACGCAATAAATCGCACGAGTCCGCGCTTTTGGATAACATACCCACGTTATATACTCAATCTATACGCCAATAGCTGTACAATAGCCATGACAAGAGCCATTCAATATGTTTCCGAAAAGACGAAAACAAAAAAGTTACTTAACGCACTGCCAATTTTCAAAAAAAAGTCTGCCAGCCTGTCAGATCCGTTTCACCTAACGCATCGTGACCATCGAAATGGCTGTAAGCAGACTGCTTCCCGTACAACTGTGACTCTACGTACCTGTCCGCTCCAGAAGATAACGACTTGACTAAACTGCTTGGCAATCATGCAATATAAATTTATTGTATCTTATAGTCTCCCTTTGAGTGAATCCCTTTGATCAGAATGAATCTTAAAAGTTACGGATTTACCTTTCATATAGCGCAAAAACCAAAACGGACCCTGATGGCTCCAACACGCTGGGTGTCACCACTCACGAAGTCTCACGGTTTTTGCAATAATTTTTAAAAAACGGCTTCTTTGAGATGTGCGAAAAATTGCGAAAAATTGCGAAAAAACCTTTAAAGATAGTTACTTCTACGAGAGAAGATTACGCAATTGTTACTTTTATCAATCCTACTAAAGACCTCTTTGAATCTTGATTCCGTCTAAGTTCTATGAGAGAAGTTCTAAATTCTATGCACAAATTTAACTATTTATGGAAGAAGTCCAATACTTGTACTCTTGAGAGGTTTCGATCCACCGAACACGTCTACACGAGATGTTAGAGAGTGATCAACTTGAATCCAATCAACAAAAAGCACCTGAGGAATTTGCATCACAATGAGTCAAAGAGTTCAGAGGTTTGGAGAATCAATACGCAAAATGGTTCTTGCTGTATCTTGTGCCATCTTGTGGAGCGAGTCCATAATGGACTGCATTACATGCATCGCATCCGAGAGTATACAAAAGCGAGTGAGTGCCGTCCTGAATCTAATTGATACGACTCCTACAAATTCAGGACTTCGCCGCTTAGTATGGCCCGATCTCTGCAGATTCGACATCATTCAAGATCGTTCTTGTGTGAGTCATCACGGTCCGAATCTAAATGTTTCGGATCCTACAATATCCGCTTGACTCCACAAGTTTGGCCGCTGACTCGTCGGATTCGCTATAGTAAGAATTCTCTGACTCTGACTCAATGTGATGCATGCCCTCCATGTGCTCACAACGGTGGACAATCATGGCTTCGCATAATACAGCACAGGAGTGACTACATACAATTTCCATCAATTTACTAAAAATTTAAGCTACGAATCCGAGATAGTCCACCTTGAGACCGTCACTACTGATTTCCACTTGTCACTACTTTCCACTTGCAAGCTGTCACTACTGTCTGCAATACTTTCTTACTTTCAAAACGACCACGAGGCTTTGTTACAAAACGACCACCAGGGCAACTAATGAACTTTCTTACAAAATACGACCACCAGGGCCAAAATTTGAACTTGACGACTTCCGTGTATTACTATGCATAAACTTTTTTTCTTCTTCGTGTATTACTATGTGTAAATATCTGTATATACCAGACATTTTTCTTCATATGCCTTTTGCTTCTTTCTTTCTAAGATTTGCTTCTGACATACTTAACAAGCTTCTGACATACTTGACCGACTGAATACGTCGCACTTCTGACATACTTCAACGACTGAGTCCGTTGCGCACAACACTACTTCTGACATACTTCATACTTCAACGAGCTTCATACTTCACCGAGCTACAATATCTCGTTACGATATCAACAACAATTACTCTGAGCATTGTAAACGTTACTCAGAATTCGCAATGATAATTTGAGCTACATACTTCCCAGTGGTATCTCAAATTATAGGCGAATTCGTTTTTTTTTCTTCAGTTTTTCACAATTCTTTCGCTTGTTCAAAATTCTTTCACAACGTCTTCAAAATTCTTTCACGTGCCCTGCAAGTTGCTTCTTCACATCCTTCGCACAACATCGTATCTCTCTTTCAATACGTCTCGCACATCTTCTATGTTTGCCGCCAGTGTGTTGAGTTTCTCAACGAGTTGATCTCCGACATCTAGGAGATTAAGCTTTTGTGCGGTGTTTGGACTGCTCTCTCCGATGTTTGTACCGCTCCCTCCGATGTTTCTATTGCGACATCTAGAAGATATCGCTTGTTCTGTAGACGAAGATTGTTCTGTAGACGAAGATTGTTCTGCAGACGAAGACGATCCCGCGTGTTCTGTCCAAAAAGATGCTCCTCGATATTTCTTCCGATGTTCTTCACTAGAAGATGTATATTTCTTCCGATGTTCTTCACTGGAAGATGTTTGTCCTTCACCGGTTTCCGCACCAAACACACTCACCAAATATTTCGCCACAGTTCGCAATCTACCCGGTAGCTTTTCGTTCGCTTTTTCATCCGATGGCACTCCTTTCGATTTGTCATCCTTTTCTGAGCTTGATGATACTTCGTTCGATTTTTCACCCTTCACAACTTGTTCATTCGCTCTTCCAGCCTTCACAACTTGTTCATTCGCTCTTCCAGCCTTCACAACTTGTTCATTCGCTCTTCCAGCCTTCGAAACTTCTTCATTCGCGTTTTCCCCATCCTTCGAGTTTTCATTTTTTTCTCCCAAATCCACCATCTGTCCCGAAAAATCCTTCAATTTTTCCACCTTCCGTTTCAACTCATTGTTTAGGTTCACGATGGTTTGATTGAATAAGCCGGATAACCCTTGAAAGACGTAACTGTCACTATCTTCCCCATGCCGAGTAAATGTCAGACCCGGGTCAGGTGCGACATCATGGCGAGTAAATGTCAGACCCGGGTCAGGTGCGACATCATGGCGAGTAACGATGAGACCGGAGTTGGGTGTGACATCGCCGGACTCCGGAACTAAAGTGGGCCCGGTATCAATGGAGTCATCGTCTGACTGATTGCCATTAGGCCTGGAATCAGTGGGGTCAGCATCTGGCTGATTGGGCCTGGAGTCAATGGAATCATCGTCTGACTGATTGTGTCTGGAATCAATGGAGTCAGCATCTGAGTGATTGTGTCTGGAATCAATTGAAGCATCGTCTAACTGATTGTCATTAGGCCTGGAATCAATGGAGTCATCGTCTGAGGGCCCGGTATCAATTGAACCTTGCGTAGCAGTTACCAGAGTTTCAACAGGAGCAAGCATCATGCTGCCGTTCACTGCCAGAGTTTCAACAGGAGCAAGAATTATGCTGCCGTCCAATGAAGAAACCACTATAGGAATCATTGACTTTTTCAAGTCCCTTATCAGCGCGAGAATCTGCCGGAGTGTGTTGCGGAATTGCATGTCTGGACTACTAGAAGAATAACCAGAAGAGTAAGTCGCCTGAGGAGATGACTTATAATAGATGGTGTCATAATGATACGCGCTATCTGACCATTTTGGGTTGTGAATGATATCTCGGTAAGTTCCAAAATACAAAACCGAATTCAAAAAGATAGCGTAGTCCTTGTCGGGGAGGGAGATATCAATCATCGGAATGGATTCTTTTCTTTCAGATTCGCTGAAAATCTCAGCAAAATTGAGCATCTCATTGATTCGCACACTTTCTGCAAGTCTCTGATTGAGCCGCACACTTTCTGCAACTTGCTCAGCTTCAGGTGTTCCAGATTCCGGTGTTCCAGCTGCCACTCCCGATGCAGATTGACTCTGGGCTGCCATTATAATCTCATTCTGTCTGGTTTGTAGTTGTCTGGAATATTCCTTATAGACAGGCTTCAGCAGTCTGATCATAGTTTGTTCCACCCTGTGGAGATGAATCAGATAGGATTGTTTAGCTTCTTTGACGTCCTTTATCGTATTAGAAACGGCTGCGAACTTTGTAGCGAGTGTTGATAGGAATGAAATGAAAGTCTGCCTTTGTGATTTTTTTCTACCATCTTCTTGACAACTGCTATCTTCCGCTTTCTTGATTTGAGTTTCATCCTCAATTTGAATTTCCTCAATTTGAATTTCATCCGCCTTCACAACAATACCCTCCCTCACTGACACCCCATCCTTTTCCACATTAGCCTTTTTTTCATGACCCACAATCGCCTCCCCCACCTCATCCAGCATCTTTTTCATGACCCCCGACACCCTTTCCAATTCGTCAGTCAAAAGTTTCGATCGAATACTTCCACGCGTAACAGAGTCACTATATACGCGCCACTGAAAACCGGCGCCGGTCCACTGCCCGAAATTGCCAGATAACATACGGAAAAATTCCTCGTCGAAATAACTCTCTACCTTGACAGTTGTGGTATAATTCCGGGTGTTGATGAATTTTATTACCAGATTTGCTGATTCTTTTGAAGTTGGGTCTGATTGTGAAGTTACTTCTGGACCTGATGAAGGTTCTGTGGTTTCTCGAGAGGATGATTCCTGTTGCGAAGAGTCTTTCCCAGTGTGATAGTCTCGATGGGCAGGGAAATCGCGATGAACAGACGAATATGGCGTTTGCGTAAACTGACGCTGATATGACATTTGCGAAAACATTTGAGCTTGACAAGACCTCGCATTGTAGAAAGGAGAACCCAGTTGCATGTAGAAGGGCTGCCTCTGTCCACACACAATCGCTTTTGTTTTTTTCTTTTTTTGTGTCTTTCCGTTGAGAGGGGTCTTCTGACTCCGAGTCTGCTTCCGTTGTCCGCCGTTAAGAGAAGCAAAACCGACGCCGCTAAGAGAAGTAAAGACCGGAACCTTGGAAATTATCTTGGACTTTTTCCCTGCAATGTCCTTTTCCCTCTTCAAAACATAGACATCATTACCAATCTCAACACTCTTATATCTTGTTTCTGACCCCTTTGATTTCTTTGCCCCCATTTTTTTGCCATTCTTAGCTGAGTTTTTGAAATTCGGAAACTCAAAGGTAGTATTATGATCCCCGACTGATAGAATATCACGAATATCAGACATCCTCAGAATATCAACTGCTTCCACCTTCGCATCCTGTCCGTTCGATTGGAACACCTGTTTCACAAAACATGCCATATCACGGTATAAGCTCACTTCGGCGAACTTTGGATTTTTCTCTGTATAAAGCGACCTGTGGAAGTTTGTTCTCAAATGACGACTTGCGTTGTGTGCCCTTTGAAGCTGTGCCTGTTGTGATTTCCTTTCTAGCGTGAGAAAGTCGTAGAGAGCAGGGAGATGTGACACTGACGTAGAGGAGTGTGAAGGAGACGTGTCTGAGTTTTTATTTAGAATTTCTTTTTGCTGTTTTTTGCAGAGAGAAGGACTATCAGCGCCTGACATGCAACTACTTGGACCAGGATCGGAATTGCTACTACTTGGGCCAGGATCACATGACATCGAATTACTACTCGGTCCAGGATCAGATGACATGAAGTTACTACTCGGGCCAGGATCGCACGATGATGACATCGAATTACTACTCGGTCCAGGATCACACGACATCAAGTTACTACTCGGTCCAGGCTCAGACAGAAACATATCGTCTACTCCGGTAGAGGTTGTTCGATCTCGAGCTTCTCTATCAGTTCCCTTTCCACCTGATGTTTTTCCGACTGACGACTCTGTCTTTCCATCAGACGACTCTTTCTTCTTTCCACCCGACGACTCTTTCTTCTTTTCAACTGACGATTTTTTTTTCCCCGTGTCAGAGTAAGAAAGGAGATGTCTCCCAGTCCATGTCCAATGTCCTCCCCTTTCTTCTTCTGCATCGCCTGTTCTTGCTTCGCCTGTTTTTTCGCTTTCTTCTTCATCTGAATTCTCTTCACCACAAGAACCCACATTTTCCGAATCCATACTGGAATCTGACTCGAAATCGGCGAGCCAATTGCCACGCGCACGCAATGGGTGTCTTTCTAGAATCATCCTCGGGTCCTGGGAACGGGGAAAATCCGCGGAGCGATGTGTTAGATGTCTCGGAGCTGGGCGCTGAGTTAGAGTAGAGCGGTGGGTTAGATTGGAACGGGTTAGGGGAACGAGAGATGATGAACGTCGCGGATTCCACGAAAAATTAAATGTGTGCGAAAGTCCAGGGTAGTATCGCGACTTTGAAGGCGCACAACCTCTGTCATCTCCGTCATTGGAGGGGCCGTTGCCGTCATTGGAGGGACGCAAGACTGTGTCGTTGCCCAAATTATCAGCGCTCGAGTCATCACTTGAATCGCAATCAGCTCTGTTATCGCAGCTCATGCTGCCATCATAGCAGCCATGATTCTTTCCAAAAGAATTGAGATCATCATCTCTTGCTACCGCCTTCCCATCCTTTTTTTCTTCTGTGGTTTTGACCTGCTTACCCCCAACTTGTTTACCCCCAACTTGCTTGACAAACTCTCCGGGTCCGAGCTTCTTTTGCGGCGAAGACCGAGGTCGGCGTACAGAGTCGGCTCGCTGAAGCTGGATACGACCGAATTGCACCTTCTTGGAAAATGCTGGCGATGATTTTGTCGTCGAGGCATGTTTTCTCTGTGTCACTGTGATCACGTGATCGTTGTCAATCACAGGATGATCATCAATCACATGATGATCATCGTCAATCGTCACAGATTGACTTCCTGAATTTGTCGGTTGACTAACTGAGTTTGTCGGTTGACGACCTGAATTTGTTGGCTCTCTGCCTGGTGTCCTTCTATAATTTGACGAAATAGACTTTGGTATTGGAATTCGCTTTCCATCGACTTCCAAAACCAGCAACACGGAACCGATACTTGTCAGGAAGACAACTTTCGCCATTGTTGCCGTTAAAATCTGAATCACTCGCATTCTTGATCCTTGATACTATGTCGTGGGAAAAAAAAAAAAAAAATCTTATCGTAATATCGAATCACGATGAATGATCACGCTGAATGATCGCCTAAGGAACGATCGCCAAATAACAATGAATATACTATGTTGAATGCAGCCAGAACGTCAGAACTGTTTACAAAAGTCAAATTTCTTGAGAATTCGCTTCGAATTTCAGAGGACGGAGTATTTTTTTCAGTCGGTGAATATAAGACACAACCAACTGTCTTCCGAATATTGATAGGATTTCGATCCAATTAGAAACTGGCTCTTCAATTCAGTATTCGCTGATTTTAGTTCTGCTGTAGCCGGGACTTTAAGACTTAAAGTTTAAGATTTTTGAACTCCGGCGTCAGTTTCATATGGTCTTATAGAATGTTCATAGGATGATATCAGAAATTAGAATGTTACTGTACTTGAGGCATGATGATGTTGACGATTACCAGATTCATGAGATGTCATACTGTGGTAGCTTTTTTTTTCCAAGAGTTTGATTATGTCTCCTAATTTATGAACATCATGCGATATTATAGGTCGACATGTATTGCTCACTGCTCTAGTATCCGGCGATCCTCCATGCGATAGATGTCGTCATGTATTGCTCTGTCCGGCGGTTTAATAATTTAGTTATAACGGTTTGAGACCTGTTTTTAACGGCTTGAATCCAAACCCAGGATCAATGTCATTAACCCTCTTGGAAATTAAAAAAACATTGGAAACCAGCTAGTAAGCTGATATCAAGCTGATATCATCAGTGATCAATAATTTGATCAATAATTTGACAAATTTCTCATAGCAATGATTAACAATTTGACAAATTTGAAATTTCTCAATAGATTCTGACTCGATGGAAAAACTGAAGCAGAATCTCTTAGAGGAAAAAAAACCAGTGATGCAGTGATCTGAGGCAGTGATCTGAGGCAGTGTTATCACACTATATCTGAGGCAATCAATGCTATCACAACAGTAATCCGATAGGTCTAGATCAAGAGAGAATGGCGACCCCACTCTCTCTGACAGACAGACGAGACTCGAATTAGACGATATTCAACAGATAGTAATGGCAACAGATAATGACAGCAGATTATTAATGGCCAATACGTCTCAGAAGTTTTTTTATGCAATCATTGTGATGTATGTTCTTGCGATCAGGTTGACATGACGTATGTTCTTCGGATCAGATTGACACAATGCACTTTCTTTAGATCAGATATTATTGACATGATGACAGATGTATGCTCTTTCTTTCGATCGGTTCAACATGACGGTTGTATGCTCTTCAAAATCGAGAGTTTTTTAGAGACCGAAACTGGATTTGTAGATTGATGTTGCAGGGAATCATGTGGCCAATGACATCATGATATCACAGAAATTGATTGATAGGATGGGGATTCGGAATCAAATGGGAGGAACAATCCAAATCTGATTTGAATTATTGCGAAAGCCCATACTGTCTGCCGATGTGCATGTGAGATTTGGTGCTAAGATTCTGACTCAGAAAAAAACCGATGTGCATGTGAAAAGAAGAAAAAAAAAAACCGTAAAATCGCAGGGTCGCTACATTTTTCTCGAAAAATCTGGCGCGATCTTTTCGCTGCAAATAGATTTGGAAATCCCGTTGAAGAAAAAAAGAATCGTCAGAGAAAAGCAGAAAAAATGAAATGACTCATGAGAACAAGGAAGCTATTTTTCACGATAATTTCGCTGCCATGATCTTATGAAATCAGATTCCTGTAAAATCTTACAGTAACATAAAACTATCATGCAAAATCGTTTTCGTTAGTCTGACTCGACGTAAACGACGTCATACAATCGCTACCGACAATCATCATAATACCCCGCCACCACATCTTTCACGACATCTTTGAATTCGCGCCAAAACGTCGGACCCCACTCCCCATGTTGGAGTTCCATTCCCAAAGCTTCCGTCAAGCCGTGATTTCCATTCGGGATCTCGTAGAGGAAGCTGATCCCCGGAAATTTCGAAACAAATCTCCTGGATCCGTTGATATCTACGACGGTATCAGCAGTGCCATGCAGGATCGTGATGTAGGAGGAATTATTTCTTTGTGAGTCTCGGTTTCTTGCATTGGACGCTGATGCTGCTGCGTTGGACGCAGCATTCTGCAAAGAAGACGACGACGAGGAAGAAGAAATAACTGTAGTGCTGTTCTTATCAGTGATAGTACAGGGCGTCAAGAGTCCATGCGCGGTTTGAAGAAGCTGTTTAGTGTAATTCGGCGCAGCGTGATTTGGCGTTGTGTAATTCTTCACAGCGGGATTGTGCACAGCGGGACTCTTCTGCTTTTTATAACCAGCGGGAAGAATAGTTTGATCCAAGTCTTCTTGACTTTGAGACGCTGGAGGCGCGCCGGTTGCTGCTCCAGTTTCACTTCCCAAGTCCCGACCAAGTTTCTTCTTTCCGTGTTCATCATACCCAAGTTGAACTACGCCTTCATCATCTGGAAAGACAGTTTCCGCACTTCCTGTTGACTTGTCATCGTCTTCATCTTTGCACGATTCAAATCTTTCAGAAGTTGGAAATTTCGCCACATTGTCATTCACAGCCTCCTGATCTGGCGTCAGACTCATCACAGAGCCAACAAGTTCCCTCGGCCTCGGCGGCGGAATGTGTTCGATATTCATTTCGTCGCCCCAAAATAAAGATCGCATAAAGGAATTCATGTGCGGTTCGATCGCTGGAGCCAGTAATAACACTCGATCCGGTCTCAACAAACTATGTTCTAAAAGCTTCAACGCGATCAAACCGCCCCAAGAAGAACCGACTAAAAGCAATTTCGATTTCGGATTACTTTCGCTTAGGAGATTTGTACTCCGTTCCACACATTCCACCACATTCCGACAACATCCTTCTACGGATTTCATCAAATCGCCGTAGAAATTCAACGGACAATTCTTTTTACTCCAATTCAGAAGCGACATTTCTAAGTCGGGGATAAGGACTTGGTTGATTCGGAAGTTGACGCTCTGATTAGCACCATGGGAGGATGAAGAACTTTGGGAGGATGAAGAACTTGAAGTTACTGTTTGCATCGAAGAGTAATCAGCATTCGATTCATACTGTCTTATCAAATATTGCGCTTTCTTACCCTGCGGACCGGATTCCAGACCGTGGAGAAAGAGCACTGTCCAATTTTCTGCGGTCAATTTCGATTGTGTATTTTGAATCTTCGATGCAGATTGTCGTATCCCCTCGGTTGGTGTGAGTTTCTGCATAGTGGGGTCGCATGGCCCATGAAGACCATCTCCCAATGTCGGCGTCGTCCTCAAAGGCGATGAAAAGCTGTGCTGGGAAAATGAGGAGAAGTTGCGTAACGTCGCAACGGGAGATCCGGTTTCCAGCCCTGGATCCATTGGCATTTGTGCGGGTTGATAACCTATGATCCTTGGTTTGGCTCAGTTAGTACCACTCTCTAGGCTTGGTGATCGTGCGTGTCTCAATATTGCAGCTCGTTTCGCTGGAGAACATAGCCGAGTCTGTGGGGACATGTTTCAGACTTGATCGTGGTAAAGTTCAAATTTGGAATTGATGCACACTCCTTTCGGATCATGACATGGCGCTTGTCTTGTCTTATTGCTTGCAACGCTGCTTGTATGATAATGTTGTGTCTCTCTGTCCTCGACGAAACAAGAAAAGACCTCGACAAGAATCGACGTCCAAATATTCCTCCTCAGGCTTTTTGGCCGCTCATCCTCGCGCCGATTCTCGTTTTTTACGCGTACCTACTCTCCGAATGATATCCAAACCAAAAATGAATCCAAACCAAAAGCAAATTAATCCGAACACGCTAACTACACATTGACGACTGACCTCTGGCTCTCTTCAAAAGACTAGAATTTCACTGACTCAATCTCTGAATATCAATCTCTGATCGAAACAGAGACAATCATTGTCAATCTTCAACCAAACTGCATTGGAAACCATTATCGCGACACACAAGATCCGATCGTCACGATATACATCTGCAATCCAACTCACATCTGCAATCCAACGCAGCCAACGGCTGAACCGATTTCCAAAAGAATCAGATAATAACGACACGACCGTGGTGCCGTATTATATTGAACAAGCCATGCGCGCGACATGAGTCGCGCGCCGCCATTAATATACTCCCACAGTTTGGCGGCTTTTGGCTGGCGATTCGCGCGCGATTGCGCGCGCTGCGCCAGAGGCCATACGCGCAGGATCCGATGAGTCACCCGCCGCCATCAATATATCCCCACGGTTTGGCGGTTTTTGGCTGGCGATTCGCGCGCGATTGCGCGCGCTGCGCCGGGGGGCATACGCGCAGGATCCGATGAGTCACCCGCCGCCATCAATATATCCCCACGGCCGGGCTTGGCGGTTTTTGGCTGGCGATTCGCGCGCGATTGCGCGCGCTGCGCCGGGGGCCATGCGCGCGATATGCGTCACGCGCCGCCATTAATATATCCCCACGGTTTGGCGGTTTTTGGCTGGCGATTCGCGCGCGATTGCGCGCGCTGCGCCGGGGGGCATACGCGCGACATGGGCCACGTGTTGCCGTGCTGATTGGGGTCGATTCAATTTCATAGGACGCCAGCGGAGTGGATGTTATATGGCGGTCTGAGCAATTGAGTGGGTGGCTCTGGGTGTCGTGCCGTTTTGACATACCGACTTCGATATCGTGGGATTTTATGCGCGCACTTTTCAGCGCGTCGATATTATATGCCGACACTATTCGCCCAAGATTCTGCATCGCTCCCGCGTTTAAGTTATCCGAATGATATCTCCCCTCGGGGCTCTCTCTCTTCCTAAGTGAGCAGGTTGAAAGTCTGAGCTTGAACCCGTGACGGCAGGCTTCCCAAGATGCGAAGGCCAATCGAATCGTCTCGCGCGGTGTCTGTCGAAGCCTCCCCCTGTTACTATTAGCATTTGGATGGGCAGGCTATGTCTGAGCTCGTTGGTATGCCGCTCGAACTTTGAGAGATTGAGCGTGGCGACGTCGTGTCTGTCGGCGATTTTGTCGCACGTCTTCGCCTTAGGTTCTTCCCTGTATCAATCGAGAAACGCACGGCGATGCCATCGAAATGGGTCCGGATCTTGGGCTTCCTGCCATTTCGCAGTCCTTTCGCCTCTTTCATTATCTAATTCAGTAATTCTAGAGGGGCAGACGTCGACGAAGACTGTCTGCGTTGTGACTGTCTTTCCGATAAGTTCCATTTTCCTCCATTTCGCGCCCAACGTTTCAAGAACGGCAACGGCTACGTATAATATTTCCA
>Ga0099797_101045_pt1 | contig 15586 bp, 12 predicted proteins | sample Uncmet_Sort48C_1_FD_89871 | JGI IMG/M metagenome (GOLD analysis project Ga0099797, IMG submission 89871) | Marine eukaryotic communities from CALCOFI LINE 67, Pacific Ocean - C012_Sort48C_1 | ecosystem: Environmental > Aquatic > Marine > Oceanic | place: Pacific Ocean: Monterey Bay | collected... | reverse complement strand
GAGTAAATTAAAAAATATAAGTGTTATTGCATTAATTATACAATATATTAAAAATAAAAAATATTTTGTGATGATACACGAACTCGTATCATATATCTCATATACTCTCAAGATTTAACAAAAAAGATCGTTATCCACACCACACACACACTTTTTTTTTCATTTTCGACCAAACTCTATTGATATCTCCTCACCATCTTTTAAAACAACCGCACTATTACGACTTCCTACACCATCAAAATCCTCCAAGTTGGTAGAAAAGGACAACAATGAAGATTGTCTATGTATTATTTCATGTTTTGTACATAATGGTATGAAAAAGCATGAAAAACATGGTAGAAATACACAAATTAACGAAACTGTAGCTAACGCTTCGCTAAGCGAATTAACATTACTATCAGTAACAGTTTCATTATCTTCTATTGAAGAACCCCAAGTCATTATGTAAAACATTATCGCAACAATACTTGCAATAATTAATAATATACCAGACGCGACACGTGCAAGGTACCATCTATGTTCGAAATGAGCAATTTTACTATCCGTTGTTTTCAATGCTTTTAACAACACATCACTTCCATATGATTTTAAAGTTGCAGTTGAAAAGGTTGATTTTAAATGTTGATGATTTTTACTTAATATTTTATGGTCGTGAACATTACGGCCATGAATTTCAATTAAAAAACCGATTGATAAACCAAATAAAAATCCAATAGCCCATTCAAAAGAATTATTTCCATAGCTAGATGTTGAAAATGTATCTGCAGATTTAATTATACGCTTCATTGCATTGTAAAATGGATATACCCATACTATCAACAAGAAAATATCAAACATTCTACTAATTTTAATAAAATAAATTTCACTTTGAGTAAAAAATTGATTATTCCTCGGAGTCTGCATTGTCATATTATTATCAATGGTATTATTATTAGGTACTAGATCTTTATGAAATAATTTATGGAGGATCTTTACCATGAAATTTGTTATATAAAATCTAGCTTGGCAAAACATACAGATACATAAAAATCCTTGAAATGTATGGCCTAATGTATTAAATGCATCTTTAGCATCATCAAATGTAAAACTATATTGATGAATTTCTTCACATTTCAAAATACTTTTAGTTTTATTCAATTTATTATCAAAACCATTTGTTTCATAACAATTTTTTGGACCGAAATCAAATGAAAAAATTGATGAATTGTAAAGTTGGAACGATGTTAAACGTATAATTAACATTAAAAATACCATCACCCAACCAGCTAATATCACTCTACCACCTGGCATGATCCAATATAATCTTTCATCTGGATGTTCTTTGTAAAAATAAGCAGTTAACGCAAAAATTATTGAAAATAATAAATATATAAAAGAAGACATAAAATATGGATGTACATTCTCTATAAAAACAAGGGAAAAAATAAACATAACTGCCATGGCTATGCTAAATGTTATATTCAATGATTTCATAACAACAACAGAAAACAATTTCTTTTCTACTTTTTGTTCCATATCAGCGGCTTCCTTTTCCAATTCATTGATTTTCCCCATGTTTGATATGTGTGTGTTTTATATTATTAAAAGATTATTAGACAAATTTCTATTTTTATTATTATTTATTCTTCGTATTAATTTATATAGTCTATTTTTTCTTCGATTTCTCTTCTATCTTTATGTATGTATTTACTTTTATTGTACGTACGTATGATATATTGTTTCTCTCTTACATACATATCTATATCTAATATCTATTATTATTGATTATTTTCTTGTTTGTATACACAAGTGTTCTAACTTGTAAAATGTATGTAAAAATGTGCCTAACAACTGTCGTATATATATTATTAACAATTTTACCTGAATGGTACCAGGTTAAGGTACTGTGGTATTTGCAATAATTTGCAACTCGTTATGGTATTTCTGTATTTATATTTACGATAATATTTCCTTAAAATGAACTTACGACTATCACAGCGAGGGACGATGTGGCGGATTATTGCTATAGAATTCGAAATAAGAAGTGCTGATATAGATAGGATAAAAATATGATTTAGACTACCACCTGGTGGTAGAAAAGAACAAAAATCAATTGTTATCCATGTTATTTATATTGAATGCCTTTTCTGAAAACCAAGGCCGTTATTGTACCCTCTTGTTGTTCTCCCTGGTAATACTTATAAAAAATAAAACTATTTACTATTAGAAAAAAAAGTGCAAATATTGTATAATAAAATAATAATTCAAAATATATATATATTTCAAAATACAAACAATATATATATATACAACAACAACAACAACAACAAACAGACAAAAAAACAAATACATTTATAAAAACTCATCATATATATATATATATATATCGTCATGGACAGCATACGCAAACGAGAAGAAGAATTATTTCGTAGAAATGAAGAATTAAATGCAAAATCAGGAAGAGCAACGAAAAATGCGGAAATGATATTAAACTCGACCACTTCAACGTATAAGGAAAATTCATTTTTAAATAATTTGAATAATACAAGTAGTTATAGCAGTAATAATAGTGATTTTAGTAATAAGAAGACAAAACAGTATGTCAACGATGGGCCAGAGAATAATAATGATGATGATGAAGCATTGATTGCACCAGTACAACATGAAACACCTCCACCATCACCATATCGTAAAACTCCACCAATATCACCACAAGTACAAAAAGCAGCAAAACGTAGTTCAGAAAAACGTAGAACAGCAGCGCAACAACGCAAAAACTCAACTACACCTAGTAGTAATACATCGTATGCATCATCTACACGAAGTGCTGGAAGCAGTAGCCGTAAAAGTCGCAACAGTGACAATATTACATTAGATACTACGCCTAGAAGTGGTGTCATGACGGAAGCAACTTTTCGTTATCAAAAAGCACGCATTGTTGTTTTAGAAGAAGAATGTTTAAGAGCAAAGGAAGCTATGAAAATTGCTGAGAAAGAAAAAAAAATGGCAGTTGGTAATTTATCGAATTTAAAATCGGAGAAAAATAAAATCGATCGCAAATATGAACATTGTCGTTCATTATATGAGAAGCAAAAGGAGGAAAATAAAAAATTATCAACAAGTGCAAAAGCATCTGAAAGGGAAGTTATAAAATTACGTAGAGAATTACAAGATGCTATTAAAGCAACGAAAAAAGCAAATGCTGGTGGTAATAATAATCAAGTACGTTATAATCGTGTAGTTGAAGAAAATGAACGTTTAAGAGAAAAAGTAAAAGATTTAGAAGCTACGATTAAAGATGAAGGCGATTCACAAAAAGTACAAAAAGAAAAACTTGCTGGTGAATGTAGACGATTGGAACGTCAACGCAATGAATTATTAACTGCATTTAAAAAACAAATGAAATTAATTGATATTTTAAAAAGACAAAAAATGCATATTGAATCTGCTAAATTATTACATTTCACGGAACAAGAATTTAGTAAAGCATTGGATATTACAAGTAATGAAGGTTTATAAGTATGTATATAGTACACACACACATACGATATATATATATATATATATATATATATTAAAATACAAAAAAAATTAATATATATGCTTTTATCAAAAAATATATTCGTACATCTTAAATTTGGAGAGAGTCAGAGTAAAAAATAAAAATATTGTCGTCTCCTATATTTCGAATATATATATTAGCACACTATATAAATTATAATACATGATTTTTTCGTGATAATACCTTAAACCATGCAAATCGCTTTCGGCGGCCTCTGTTGACACACAATACATAACAAAAGGTGGTGGTGCTAGCCTGGCTAGCTGGGCTAGCTGTAATTCATGTAATAACAAGCAAAAAAAAAAAAAAAAATAGTGCTATATACCAGCCCGCCAGGTAATTAGTGTAATTAGAGATATATATTATACACACCAAAATTTTATAGATATATTATAAAACATGTGTGTACTCTCTGTAGATAATGTTTGTATATCTGCATGCGTCGTTTCAAAATCATCTATTTGTTTCCTAAACGAGAAATAAAAACAGCCATCAATGTTTCATGTGGTGGAAGTCACACGGTGGTTCTAATTAGCGACAAAGTCATGTATGTATTTGGTAAAAATGATGATCGACTCGGGGCAGCAAATTTAGGCCTGGATGGTGGAAAAAAACCATTTTGTATAATGGAATTGCAAGATGTATCAACCATGTGCGCTGCGGAGGAACATAATATTGCAATATTAAAAAATGGCGAAGTTCGATCGTGGGGATTACAAGGATTATATCGTAAACTCGGGAACTACGTCCCTACAAATGGTATTTCCACTCGTAAGGACGGAGAAGATGCAAAGAATGATAACGATGGGAGAAGACAAAATAAATTTAATAATGGTGAACGAAAATTTAAAAAGCAACAAGAAACTGCAAAGAAACAACGAGAAGGAGCATACGTAGAGAATAATGATGATGATGATGATTTAGATGAAGATGATAGTGCAGGTCGTTTTATACAACCATTAAATTTTAGTGCCATTCAACGTGCATTAGTTTACGAATTCCGTAGCCGAGATGGCATTTTGCATGTAACAGCGGTATATAATAAAAGTTTTATCATCGATAAATTTAAATTTACGGTTTCCCAATTATTTCAACAAAAACGATTGCGGAACGTGCAATTTGCTGTTCCAGGGAGTGTTACCGTATTTAATTTGAGTGCATTTTGTATACTAGTGGAAGATATTGTTATGCAAAGTATGTTGTTGTGATGGAGTGGAGGTGAGATCGGAGAGACGTTTTGGTTGATTTAATATTTTTACGCTTCTTCGTAAAAAAAAAAAATGATACACACGAAATAATTACGAAGCCGTACTAAAAAATACACATTACTATATTTAATTGTAGACTTCACTTTTGAACCATCATTCTTACCTCCTACTGTAATACCCATCCCTCTAATAATATGAAGTACCTGGTATACTGCAATATTACTCTACTGTGCTAATTAGAATATATTCTAAACTTTTTCGTGTGTTTCTTGCACGACATTTTTCAATTCACTTTCGATTGTTTTGATTCTTTTGTAATAACATTTCATACCCAATAATGTACAATTTGCAATGAAATAAATGACATTAGATATGTAAATTGGTGGTTTGTCTAGTATAATACCATAAACTAACCATAATATGCTTGCTAAAAAATTTAACAATATCATATAAATCGACAATTCATCTGCGGATTTAATTTGGTAAGTCTTATACACTTGGGGTAATTGTAATAAGCTAACCAATAATGCTGCTGCATATCCAATAATTAATTCAATTAAAGGTGTCATTTTAATATGCAGTATATAATAATATCGTAAAAAAAATAAAGAATATTCTTATTAAAATAATCTAATTAAAATGTAAAACTTTAATTGATCTATCTGTATGCATTTATTTCTATATATATATATATAAACTTACATGTGTCAATGATATATATATATGTACATAAACCACTATATTTTGTGGTACTCCGTGAGATTTTTCAATTTTTCAGATTTTTTTATGTTGGAGAAAATTTTTTCCCTCGGATCCGGTAAGCTGATCATTTTAAGGTATTCCGGGGTGTAGACTTTTTTTCAAAAAAACAAAAGCGCTTTTGTGTGCAACCCAACAACCGCGGTTGCAAGGAACACACATATAGAATTATTATTATATATAATTATAAATATACGAATAGACATTTGGATAACAAAACGAGAACATTTACCGGAATACGCCAATACATTGTATACGAACGATAACGAAATAACAGAGAGACGAATTCTTGTTCAATCAAATGCGTATCCTAAAATATAATAGCAAAAAGCTTATTTTTTAAATTTTGAATGTAAAGTTACATTTTGTAAAAAATATATACCCAAATGGAAGGTCCGAGCAAGTATGCGGTATCAGAAGATGATGCACGCCGTACAAGTACATTTTATCATACTATGTTGTACCGACGGCATCCAGCAATACATCCAGATCAAGGGGAAACAGTGGCATTGAGACGCCTTGACAAAAAGTTTGGACTTGACTCAAAGAATGTCGTATTTAACACAAAGACATTTTGTGAAGAATTTTTTGCACATATGATTGCTGTTATTATTGGACCTTTTTCAATGCCTCTGGTTTACCTCCTGTCGGGTTGGAAAGGTGGTGTTATTACTGGATTTCTGCCTGGGAAGATTCAATATGGAGGTGAGAAGCCGTATTCAAACAATTCCGTCTTCTATATACAAATATTTGTATGGGCCACGCATTGGCTTCCAATATACATTGCTGCTGGTTATTTCTTGTCAGGACAAATAGTTACAAACCGTATGTTAACACCTTGGTTGGACAATGATATGAAGGGCATAACTGGTACCAATAGCACAAATAATATTACATCAGATGTCTCTACAGCACCTTCGGGAAACGTGTCGGCGACCTGGACAGACATTAGTTTCATGGACATGGTTGTGTTGCCATTTTTGGTATTGATGGTGCGACAATATGTTATCGCTGTTAAGTATGCTTTTATTGCACGTGGGAGAATTCGATCACATCGAAAGAAAGGTAGGAACATGTTACGTTGGGAAGATGAAAGGCTCAATGCATTTTACTTGGATCCTTCGCGAGAGATGGCAATGCTATCTCTTGAAAAAGCAGCATGGAGAGCGGGTATTGGAGATCTAGAACATATTTACCTTGAATTTGTGGATCCTGTCTCTTCTGAAGACCAAGAGCGTATGGATCTAGCAGAGACTAATAAAGGACGAGCCCTTGAAAATAGCAGCAAGAGTAGCAGCAAGAGTAGCAGCAGCAGCAAAAATAGTAGTGACCTTGAGGTGGGAAAAAAGGTCTACCAAGACACAAAAAGTATATCATTGCAAATGTTTACAAAGTATGTAACTATCTCAGGCATTGAATATTTCTCTAACCTTCCTGGTGGTCGTGCTACACCATCAGGAAACATGATGTTTCTATTTGCAGGGTTGGTTGCATTTATACCACCTTTGTTCCGATTACTGCATGAACGTCCCGCGTTCGGGGAAACACATTTAGACAAATATTTTGCTGCAACACAATTTATAAATATGTTCTCACCATTTGGTTTTGGAGCTGCATTGTTTCTTTTTCCTGCATGCTTGAAAATACATTTTGATCGCCATAGATACTTCATGCATCATTACATGGAGCTCCTTATCCCAGTTACTGTACCTGATGCACGAGAGATTGACACGTTTTTGCCACCTTCAACACTTTTTGATGGGTTACCTGATCTTAAGCCAACAGCACGCAATGTTTACAATTGGAATCTTGGAAGGCATGTGATGAGAAAATATGCACTTTATTTTAGAAGGCGAATGGAGTTTTTTGTAGGGCTTTACATCATCTTGTTAGCAATTATGTGCATTTATGAATTTGTATCCATGATTGTGGTGCTCAACTCAGGGGGATCTCTTAGAGTTACAGCAGCTCTCATTATTGAGTTGTACTTGGCAGTTGTGTTGTGCGTTGGTGGATTGTTGATCATTCGCACAGGAATGCGTGCAAACCGTCAAATCAAACTTCACAAGTCAGTCGTTGAACATTACCGGACACGACTTGAGGCACATGTTGAGAATCAAGTCGAAGTTATGAAAATGGAAGGCGTTGACCAAACAGCAATTGCTGTGCGAGTAGCAGAAGTTAAATCCCTGCAGAGAGCATTGAAACATATTGCAAATGAAATGGATGCAGAGGGGGATAATGAAAAACTGCGTATTAATGGATTTCCAGTTGACAGTCGGATGGCGGAAGCAATCTTAACTCTGCTTGGATCAGTGGCTATTACCATTTACAATGCTTTCTTTGGAAATGTGGGTGTGGGAGTGTGAATAATACAGGCATTTTTGTATTTAAATGATTATTTTTAATTTACTCGGTATTAAATAAATAATGATGTATTATACATGATGAATTTAAAAAAAATATCACAAAGTTCGTATTATACTTTTGTACGAGTGTACTCGTAAATTTTAAAATATTATATTAAATGATATTAGATACAAAACACAGTCGTCATGTCGTCATGTGTGATGTGCCAAATGCCAAATAATATTATACTTTTCCTATATCGTTTTTCCTATCAAAAAATTGTACTTACAATAAAATATAACCGAAACGAAAATAGATTTAGGTCGTTCGTGCGTTCCGGTGGTGTGAGTGTGCACATTTATACTTGTATAATTATTATAAATACAGATGAAAGTAAAAAGAAAGAAGGATTATACTGTCAATAATGAACAAATTAAAACATAATTGTTAAAAGAAAGTTGTTACAACTGGTGGTAGTATATATAATCCAATTCAATATTATTTGAATAAAACATACATATATACATACATATAGCGTTGATTGTAATTTTAATACATTAACACGAAAAAAATTCCATGAAATTTTAGAAGAACATCCAGAATATAAAAATGAGCTAATAGTATCCTTAGAAAGTGCAAGTAAACGACGTGGTTCTTTATTACGAAGAAATCGCAATGGTGGAGAAAACTTTAAAACGGATGTATTAAGGAAACGAAGTGGTATATTTAGCATTTCAAGCAATGATCAAATGAAATTTACTGGTGCTGGAAAGGATGAAGTTGATAACACAACAAAAAGTAACGGCAGTAATAGTAAAGTAAAAGTTACCCCATTAAATAATAATAATAGTGGTGGTAAACATAACTACATCAATGAGGAGGAGGAGGATCTGTTTGGTATTGAAGATTTAGAAGATTTAGAAGCACAACGTTCACGATTAATTGGTGGTGCCAATGATATACCAAAACCACCATTAAAAAAACCTGGTAGTACTGCAATGAATCAAAGCAAATTAAAAAAAGCTAGTAGTAGTTGGGAATAATTTTAAGACGGGAGGTTAAGGTGCGGAGTAAAAACAAAAAATTAAAAATAACTATTATATAGGTACATCATGATTTTTACGTATTGTAATACACCTTATTTCTGATAAAAAAACAAAATGAATTAGCCAACAAAAAAAAAAATAATAATAGTATAGCGTGCAATAATAATTGAATAAAATCATTTTCAAATATGTCATATATTGTATCTAGAAACATATATATATATATCGATATATACATTGTACAAAGAAATAGAAACAAAGAAATATATAATATAGATATATAATTATAAGTGGATCGTCATGCCGTTTGATTTGACATCACCTGTCGCGTCAAGCACGAACAATTCGAAGCAAAAAGCATACCCAACGGGTGTGAAATACCCTGTAACATGTTTATATTGTACGAAAAAATGGTTAGTAGAAATGGGAGCGACGAACTTAATATGTAGTTGTGGAAATCAATTGTATGTATTGGAAAAAGTATCTCGTGTTGCATATGAAGATTTAAGAGAGAAGGTTACGAAGCAATTAATGTCACATTATGATAAATTCCATAAGGAGATACAAGAAAAAGTAAAGGAAGATATGGAAAAGAAACAAGCTGCTGCAGCTGCTGCTGTCGCTGCCGCTAAAGCGAATAAGGCTAGACTTGATTCAGCTGCTGCTGCCGCTGCTGCTACAAAATTAGATGCTGCTAAACGTTTAGCAGAATCAAAGAATGACACTGATATAACAGATCCTAACAGTAAGAAAAGGAAGATATCACAAGTAGACGACAATGATGGTGCGAGTAATAATAGTAACAACAACAACAATGATAATTCAAAACGACCAAAGTTAGATGCGTTAGATACAAATAGTAATAATAAAAATAATATGCCAAATACTACTGTCAAATTAACGGGCGATGATTTGAAAAAGAAATTACCTTCATCTTCACCAGATGGATCGCCAAAAGCAATGAATTCTATCATTGGTGGAGGAGGACCTGGTGGAATCAATCGAAAGTTGAGCAGTGGCTCGCCTAGGGTTGCTGGCAAAAACACTACGTTAATTGTACAATGTCCAAAATGTGAACGTAATGTTATTGTTCCAAAAGTTGCTAGTAAAGTATTTCAATGTCCATGTGGACAATATATGACCATACAACAACAAAATCATCATAATCTTGGATCCCCAAAACCAGATCCATCATCATCAGGAAATACAACTCCTACTGGAACGAATATTGCAACGAAAAATAAAATAGTAACAACAACTCCTGCAGCTGCTTTAAATAAAAGCAATCCAATCGTACCAGCGACAACAAATAATAATAATACCGCTTCATCGAAAATAACAACAACTGATGCTACTACTACTAATGCTACTAATACAACATCTGAAACACCAACAGGAAATATTGATACTACTCATACTACTAATATTAAAACGAGTGCTGATGTTTCGTCGGAAGATCAATCCTCTGAAAAGAAGGAAGTGCCGGGGGATAATACTTCTAGCAAACCTAAAACAGCTGGAGATATTACACCAGTTCCTTAAAAGGTAGTTTTGTAATAATATTATATAAAGTAAAGTTAAAATGTTTTTATATATTTAATACGTATATTATAAATACAAAAAGAAATATTTCGGAAGATCAATCTGAAAGTGCCGGATGATACTTCTAGCAAACCTAAAACAGCTGGGAGGCTGGTGGCTGGAGATATTATTATATACTTCGTATAGTAGTTTTATGTAATATTAATTATTAAGTAAAGTTAAAATATCATTTTACAAAAAGAAATATTTTTTGTTTTCTTGTGTTGTTCCTCTCTCAAAAATAAAATGCACCCTCTCTCTTCTCACATCTCGTGTTTTTTATATCTTGTAAAAATAACAAATTTATCCAAAAAATAGACTATCAATTTATTTATATATTTCTATTTGTGTGTGAGTGTTACTTTTTTTTTAATCTGACATCATTAATGCCGTTTTACTACCACGTTTAATTTCACCCCAACCAATTAAACGCCAATGTTTTTCAACTCTACGGGATAATGCAATTTTCTCACCTTCCCTCGTACATACAGGTTGCATCAATGCTATCTTTGCCATATCTTTCTTCACTCCAACAACTTTACCACCTGTACTGGTAGATCCAATATTCACTAATAAAGTTTCATTTTTCGATAATTTTTGTACACGTGCCCCTTTGCCTCCATCTGAAGTTGTAACACCTAATAAACGACGCAACAAAAAGAAACTAATTTCAACTTCAGAAAATACATCTGGTAAATGTCCTTTCAAACCTAATACTTGCCCAACTAAACGATCACTACGTGTTAACGTTGGGTCAATCGTTGTACCAACACCGATCAAACCACCTGGTACTGCATACATTAAATTATTTTTCTCTGCATATAATGAAACAATACGTGTAAATAATGGTGAACTTTGTGCTTCCCCTTTTGAATTTTTGGAAATAAGTCCAGGTCTAACTTCGACTTCATCCCCCATTTTTAATACACCACGCATGATGCATCCCCCTGCAACACCACCTTGCAATTCCTCCGCATCTGCACCTGGCTTGTTCACATCGAATGAACGAATAACTATTAAATGTGGTGAACTTAAAAAATCACGTCGTGGAACAGGAATTTTTGTACATAAATATTCACATACAATATCAACATTGTAACCCAAAACTGCACTTATTGGTATGATAGGTGCTTCGCCTGCAACCGTACCAGCAACAAATTTTTTAATTTCCTCTTGTTGCTGCAACGCTGCTTCTTCTTTGACTAAATCAATTTTATTTTGTAAGATTAAAATATTTTGTAATCGCATGATTTCAACTGCTGCTAAATGTTCCGAAGTTTGCGGCTGTGGACAAGTTTCGTTTCCAGCTACTAATAACATAGCAGCGTCCATCACAGCTGCACCGTTAAGCATCGTTGCCATCAGAATGTCATGGCCGGGACAATCAACGAAGGACACGTGCCTTTCTAATTGCCACGTGCCGCGCTCGTCCGTCCATGTATCTGCTTTATCACTACCTGCACTGCAATAATTACCAGGTCCTGGCGTTGGTGCAACCCCATCCTTGCCAATATTTTTGAAAATTTTTGCATTTGCATAACCAAGTTTAATTGTAATATTACGTTCTAATTCATGTTTAAAGCGTACAGTTTGTACACCTGATATGGCCTTGACCACGGTACTTTTACCGTGCGCCACATGCCCAATGGTACCCACGTTGATGGTGGCTTGCCTACTAATAACTTCTGGTGTCAATGGGTTTAACTCATCGATTTTTAAATTTCTTAAATCTTGTACAGATAAATGGTCTTGTATGATATTATATCTTGCATCCAATGGTTTTCCATCTGCACCATAATATACAGTTGCTTCCGTCATTATAGTATCTGTAATATATCTGTATCTCTGTGTGTGTATATGAATATATTCTTCAGGTACGTGTATATATGTATATATATATATATTATTGTTATTCAATGTATATGGATATATTTGTTCCCGTGATTGTTTTCCTGTCTCACTTTCCTTTACATATGAATAAATATATATCTATATAACTGGGAGTTCATATATATATATGATTTTTTTGTGGTTGATCTCCATTCATTTTTACTATTATACAACATTGTACTACTAGCTACCTGGTACTGATTATTGCAATGTATTTTATAGGTTCACAGGTTTCCTTCTACTTTCTAACGCTATTCCCATACTATTCTATTATTACATAGAAATAGCGTTATCCACTATCAAATAACAATTATTTATACTTAAATCCAATATTTAGAATACCAGAATACGCTATAATGTGCATTTTTTTTAAAAAAGGAGCAATTAACTAGGAAGCTATGCTAAGTAGTATACGAAAAATGTATGAAATATATTATTCTCATGAAAAAAAATAACACTAATCATAATGGAAGGTGCCCATCCAATTTGATTAATTTGATCAGGGAGTACTTACCAGCTTATTCTTACCAGGCTTATACCAGGCTTACCTCCTCGTCCTGATTTTTTCATTTTTTTTTTTTTTTATTAATTTTCTTCGAACGAAGAAATCATATAAATTAATAGATGATACATTGATATAGATAGAATCTTTCCACATCAAACAATGTAGAACGGTATTTATATATATATATATATATACATTAGATGTAAAAAAATAATAACAATAATAAAACATGTCACGAATATCATGGTTTCCTGGCCATGTGAAAAAAGCGACACGATTGATCAAACAGAAACTCAAATTATACGAATGGAAAGCAGCACACATACATACAACAAAAGGAACATTCCATGGTCATGATCATGATGATCCAAATGCTGCTGATGTTACAGTTACATATGTATTAAAAGATGGAGAAGAGCACGAAGTGGTCGGAAAAGTTGGTCAGAACTTATTGCGTTTAGGACAAAAATACGACATACCACTGGAAGGTGCATGTGAAGGTGTATGTGCATGTTCTACTTGTCACGTAATACTTGAAAATGAAATATTCGATTCCTTACCTTATGCTGAAGATGAAGAAGAAGATATGTTAGATTTAGCTTGGGGGTTGACACCAACTTCACGTTTAGGATGTCAAATTGAATTGACGGAGGAGATGGCAGGCATGAAAATTAAATTGCCAACAGCAACCAGAAATTTTTATGTTGATGGGCATGTACCAGAACCACATTAAAGAAATATACATTACGAGTACGAAGTATATATCTACATCATATATATTATACTTATAATTATTTAAAGAATTTGATATGATATGATACCCATATACATATCATACATAGATCTAGATCTTCTATCACGACGAGATCACGAGATCACGCATAGGCACAGACAGGCCAGCAGGGAATTTCTTTTATTATTTGCAATTTAAGTGAAGCGTCGAGCAAGCTCGACTACTTGCAATTCTACTAATTCTAATACGTACAAAGCTCGGTATATACTATAATAAACTGTAAGGGGTCCACCAAACAAGCAAACAAGCTCATACACGTGTACCTCTACAATCTCTCTCATACACACTCACTCTCCTTCTTGTTTGGCGTAATATATCATTTATCCCCTCTAGATCTCCCTTTCATTTCTTTTTTGACATTGCATATACGACAACACCAATTACACATAATATTGCAGCAACACTTTTTTGCATTTTATTCCACAATGTATTACCGTGATTATAAAACATACATTCATTTTTATCAATTGAACAATAAACAATATGTGATACGATAAATACACCAGCTTGTTGTGCGCCTTTTGCAACTGCAGTCGGTACAGTTCCAATTTTATTTACACTTTTCCAAAATGATAATGAATGCAAACCAACTAATATGCCATATAATACATATCCTAAGATAACATAAAATGTATTACCAGGTTTTATATAATCAACAATTTCATTTTGCCACCTTGGTATTGTATGTATAAATGTATAAATCGTATAAATTGCAGCATTGATTAAAGCGCCAAAAAAACATGCTGTTTCCTCTTTGACTGGACCTTTCAATGTTTCACGTCCAATTCGAAATACTTTTTCACTAAATGGATAACTAGCAGCAAGAAAAAAAGAACCAACTAACGAACATACCAAACCAATTGTAAATGAACCTGGTGAAGCAATCGGATTAGGAATTGCCGTTGCAAACAACCCAACAATCACTAATAAAATTCCAAACCATTGAATGGATGATATTTTTGCTTGTACAACAAATACTGCGATAATACATGAAAACAATGTCACAGATGAGTGAAAAATCGTAAATAACATATAGCCACCTTGTACTTGACCAATAAAATCCAATCCTTGTGCTAATCCATCAAAGATACTTGATAATACTAACATTAATATGACTTTATTAGTCCACGCACCTTGCATTGGATTTTTTTGTGTAAATGCAAATAAAAAACCAACAAGTGCTTGAGACCAATATCCTATAAGACATAAAAAAAAAGTATCACTTGCTGCTCCTGGTGCATGATGTAACGAGTGTATTTCTAAAAATTCATAACATAAACCAAGCCCAACACCAGTGACACAAAATATAACCAGCCAAATAAAAGTTATAATACTCATGACACCACATACAACATGATTATTATTATTCTCTTCTTCCTCTATAAATCCCGAGGGTAATAATGCATCATTTACTGAAGATGTAATACGTTCTAATTCTTTTAAATTTTTGTTGTTGTTATAATATGAAGATGATGCCATATTATATATAGTATGAATAATATAAATAATTTGATAATTCAATTTGTATATATGTATTTCTATTCTTCTATATATCAGGCTTCTCCCTGTCTATAATATATTATTATTTTTAATTTTAGTAAAAATGATGTTGTGGTTGCTTGTATATGTAATAATAATTCAATATAATAAATAATAATAATATTAATATATTCATCTTCTTTATTATTTTGGTATTATTGCTCTATAATATATTATAAATGATGATAAAAAATAATATAAACATATACAATAACCCAAAATTGAAGAAATAATTTGATATCTAAACTTTATCGTTCATCATTATAGCAAGGAAAATTTTAAAATGACATCTGTAGTTGAATTTCCAAAACAATCCTCAAATTCTTCTTCTTCTTCTTCTTTACCAAGTGCATATCAAGGTGGTAAAGATGGTAT
>Ga0099797_101044_pt1 | contig 15593 bp, 11 predicted proteins | sample Uncmet_Sort48C_1_FD_89871 | JGI IMG/M metagenome (GOLD analysis project Ga0099797, IMG submission 89871) | Marine eukaryotic communities from CALCOFI LINE 67, Pacific Ocean - C012_Sort48C_1 | ecosystem: Environmental > Aquatic > Marine > Oceanic | place: Pacific Ocean: Monterey Bay | collected... | reverse complement strand
TTGTTTGGTGCATCGGCAGGGTTGTCGAGAACAAGATTACAAAAATCAGTACTCGGCGAATTGATGAAGGTCAACAAGTGCATGAGGGAGCTGGTGATTGTTGTAATATTAAATGTACAAGTAACATCCATGGTTTCCATACACATCACGGTCGCATGCAATGCTAAAAACACATAGTTCGAAATTGCATGTACATAAAGTGTAAGCGAGTAAAAACTACATAGTATGTCACATGAAGGTAGCAATATATAGTCTAGGATATGTAGCATGTCTGCACATTTCAGAATTACGTGTAAATTCAGGAGTGTGCAATCCAACACATATTTACTACATTGCAGAGAAATAAAAAGTTCCGGTGCCGGCTTTATTTGTGGGTCACCTTACAAGGTGAGGCTGACATATCGTTGGTCGAAGCTGCCAAAATATATGATCCAGCAAATCCAAGACAGGTTGATAGGGAGCTCGCCCGCTATATCAGAGCACTACAAGATGCAGGGAAAGATTCGCTCCACTTTTCTATGGCAGGGCCAGATGCCACTAAAGTCGGCACTGACTTGGCACTTTTCGGTGGAGCTATCGTGTCGTGCAAACGCAGGAAAGTTGGAATCATACCGCTTCAGGTGGTCGGTCGATATTTGTGTTTATATATATATATATATATATATATATATTGATTCAAGTTGCATTAGGGTCTTGTTCAAGATTGAAAATATGAACACCAATACACAAACATCTAACAACTCACATGTAGTGACAACAGTTTGTTACTATGTATGTGAAAATCAGTTCAACTTGCTACATAATCACATCCGACTACACATGTTTACATATTTTAAATCGAAGTGTTTGTGAATCTAGCAGGATGTCAATATCAAGAACCATTTGTAGTCACATGTATAGATACCGATGGTCACCGATTTAGTTAAGATGGGCTCAATTGTTTTGGCTCAAAGCATGGCTGGTTGGCACTTCGAAGGTTGGCTGGTTGACTGACTGGCATGTAGTTAGCTACCACCACAGCCAGTGGCCAGCTAGGTTGAAATAGCAGCAGCAACCAAAGCCACAGCAGCCCAGCCAGCCCCTCAGTCGGCAGCCAGCTCCACAAGCCAACCAGCCAGCCACTACAGCCAGCAGCTGGCCAGCCAGTGGCCAGCAACACCAAAACAAAGTTGCAAGTTACTCAATGTCAAAAAAAAAACACCAACTTTGGGGTAGAGTGGTTTTAGCGGTATTTACCGTGCAAACCACTCTACCCCAAAGTTGCCTTTTTTTTGTAAAACAGCCAACTTTGGGGTAGTCTCAAAACCGGTGTTTTTTCATCGCACCTGTGCACGTTTTCAACTCTACCCCAAAGTTGCTGTTTTTAGTGTTTTTATGAAGTTACTAAGGATCTGATTGCTTTTTTATTGAGTTTACTGCTGTGGCTGGCTTGCTGGCTGGCTGGTTTCGGGTTGGTTGACTGCCCAAATGGGGGCATTTTGGGGTAGTGGGGAACCTACCTTGCTGCTTCGGCCGGCTTGTATCTCGGTTGGTTGACAGGCATGGCCATTGCTTGGCTGGTCGTTGGCTGGATGGCTTGTTGTGTTGGCTGAAGGGGTGCCACTTATTAGTATTTGGGCTATGGCTTTTCTGGATCGAGATGATTGTTCATTTATTCAGATTTCTGTTTCTGGTATTCATTAAGCAGAAACATAGACTTTCAAGTATGGTGGGCAGGAACCCAGCCTCAGTTATCGCGATAGCATAACTAATAGTATGGGTTGGTTTATGGGCTATACGGGTGTAATTCAGTTTTAAAGTTTTTACAATTGAAGGTGGGGAAGCAACACCTCGCTGTTGCAGACCATGGCACAGTGCAAGAGGTCAACGAAGAGAAAGTGAGGCTGGGGGCTTTCGGTAAAATGGTGGCTAGGAGGAAGTTGGGCATCAGTGGCGGTGACAAAAAGGATACAACCTTTCCTCAGGCAAAGAGAAGACGAACAAAGTCTTCCCAGACTCTGGTAATGATCCAGAACATATTGGAGATTGCAACACCAATCTCCCTCGCTGACATCCAGATCTTGAAGTCGGCTGATGGGTCTTGGAGGAACCCATACTTGTGGCCCTCAGTCGCATTGGCCCCTGACAGGGGACCAGATATGACATGCTCTTACCATTTCGGTGTTTATCAGAAGAGCCTGAACCTCAGCGTTTTTTGGGATCTTTGTCATATTCTCAAAACATCCTCGAGTAAGATCCTCAGGAAGGTTGGTTTGTATAATCATGCTTTGCTGTGGTCTTTGGCAACGAATGCTTGTTATGGCTCAACTTTGAGCCCCCCTCGTATGGTGCAGACCAGAGAGGCAGTACATGATGTCATGGATGCCATTCCTCCGAAGGAAGACGAGCATTTTATGTGCGTTCTGGAGGACTTGATCGACCAGATGAAGCTTGGTATCTCGATGACAGACGACAATGTCGAAGACATAGTCCATAAAAAAGTCAGAGATCACAAGGTCTTATACACCAAGCCTATGCGGGTGAATCTTGGGAAGTTCCAGGCGATCACTTACAGTCCGCTACAGACATTGCAAGACTTCACTTTGAAGGGGTACTTGTACACGAAGGCATGTATTGGCTTGGGCTACACGAAGCAGTTTGCAGTGAAGGCAAAACCGAAAAGCTCTGCTGCTGCCAGCAGCCATGATGGCCCAAAGCCTGTTGCTGTTGAGACTACTGGCAAACTTACTTTGAAGCAGGAGGGTGTCGCAGCCGAGAAGCTGACTATCCGAGAGGACACAAACACTTTGGAGAAAGCAGCTATGTTCTTCAGTGATATCAACAATTACCACAAGTCGAACATCTGTTGCGAACCTATGGCACCTCTCGCCCATTTACATTCCTACCAAGCCAAGGGGCTCAGGAGCCTTGAGAATGTCGTTCCCTTCGAGCTCGAATACATGGACGAGAAGATGTGGGAGCTGCCGCGTGAGACTATGGCCTCGTTGGTTGCCACCAACAAGTACAAGAAGTATGGCTTAATCTGTGAATGGGGAGAGGGTGAGGAGGTTTGTCTGAACGATACCATTGTGACAGTGAACAATGAAAGGGCTGGGTTACTTTGGGATGTTGTAATGGCATCAAACCTTGAGGCAGAATGGCGAAACCTTGAGTGGCTTTGCAGTCACCCACGAAGGCAGACTCTTTTGTTGCACAAGAACAAAGCGAAGGTTGTGGCCTACATCGAAGAGGTAGCCACGGACTATGAGCTGTACAATGTCATGAAAGGTTGTGATGATGACTTCGCCGTTGCACATTGTAAGCGATCGTTGATGTCCACCATACCTGTTATACAGTTGGTTCTTTGTTTGGAAAAGGACGGTTGGACTTTGTCACCAAGGCATGCTGTTTCGGAATAGGGATAAAGAGTTTCACACAAATATATTTCGAGTGCATCCTTGATAGCAGTTGCGATTTCATGGGTTTGTGTTTTCGCACGAGTGACACCATCATGAAGCATACAACATTTTAAGCACCGATCCATTGAGATAAAACCGAACTCATTGCAATTGTTTGCTTTAACGAGTTTATGTTTGTGCTTATCTCCAGCACATGAACCACTAAGTTACTCACCCCCAATGACAAATCATATACAAATCACATACATTGTACAAATCAAATACAAATCAGGTACAAATCCAATACAAATCCAATACAAATCAAATACAAATCAAATACAAATCAGCTACAACTCAAATACGAATCAGGTACAAATTAAATACAAATCAGATACAAATCACATACAAAGCAAATACAAATCAAATACAAATCAAACACAGATCAAATACAAATCATATACAAATCAGATAGAAATCAAACACAACTCAAATACAATTCACATACAACTCAATTACAAATCAAATACAAATCAGATACAAATCAAGTACGAATCAAATATAAATCAATTACAAATCAAATACACAACAAATACAAATCAAATACAAATCAAATACAAATCAAATACAAATCAACTACAAATCAAATACAAATGAGATACAAATCCAATACAAATCCAACACAAATCATTGTGTGATTTCTGCTGGTAGTTAGATTTTATGGTGTTGTATGTTTCTGTTCAGCATCCGCGTATTATCTCACGAATTCAATGCATGGCAGTAAAAATAAAAACAAATCATTAGATTTCTTGTTGGTGTTGCGGCTGATATTGTGCATCACTGCTCGTGTCCTGCAGACAGATTGTTTGCTTCTGTTGTTTTATGGTCACTTAGGGTCAGTTGTACTTTAAATCAGATTAGGTGCTTGGTTGCACAGGAAGGTTTTGGAGGATTGAGGGGGAGAGCAGTGTTGCATCTATGCAATATTGTTCTTAAAGTAAGGGGTAGATTCCCGGAATGAGATTGGTTCGTTTCTTGGTTATTTCGACAGTTTGTACAGTACATATATATATGTCAAATTCTGATTTGCAACTTCAGGCTATATGACCTGATCTCTGAAAAGCAGCACCGCTTTATCTCATCGCTGGTAGTTGAAGAGCTCTTCGGTTGTGTTAAGGGCAATGTTCGCAAGGGCAGCAACGAGAGGTGCACACCTCAGCGAGCTATGGCTCATTGCATCGACGACAAGATCGTTAGTGTCAAGCCGAATAAATTCAATGAAGTCGATCGCATGGATGCACCAGCCCAACGCTCTGGCTTTCTGGATCCCAAGACATTCAAGCCTCCAGTCAGGGAGTCCAAGCTTGCAGAGCCGGTGCGGAAACTCAAGTTGAGCGACATCATTGGTACTGGTGATGCAACCTGGTGGTCGCCAGGGTATGCGAATTTGTTCTTGCCGCATGCAGAGCAGCTGGCTATGCGAACACTTGCAGCAGAGGGGCAGGATGTGCGATGCATGAAAACTGCATGGCTTTCGAAGCTTTGTACAAGTCGCTTGCTGATCAGGAGGAAAGGCACCCTCGCTTGGGCATTGTCTCTGGGCAACTTGTGTGCGTCTTTAGTTAAGACTTGGCCGGTGGAGTGGAAGGATCATCGATATTGTCCGGTGCTAGGCGATGACACAGTCGCTGGAAATGTTGTCATTGTTGATGACTTATTGTATGAAGCTATCCCTATCCAGCCAGTTGCCCCATTGAGAACCGCAGTGAAAATGGAACTTGTCGGACACCATGGCGATCACATCCAAAACAAAGTTGTCACTCTCAAGCATTCGCATTGCTATGGCAGACTTTCTGTTGGTGCAGTGGCACTCGATACTGAAAAGTCGCTCAGGGAGACTCATGCAAGGCTCGGCTTCCCTGGTGACACCTTGGCATTTATGACAAAGTATGCAAAGCATATCGGGGCCGTGTGCGCGGGCAAGACTATGTTTCCTATATTGACTGGCCTCCTTAAGAAAATCATTCCTGACATCAGCAACGAGCTTCTTGCTTCGATCTATGTCTTGAAAGGGGTCGACATGGAACCCGACGATGAGCTCGAGGCATTGTTGGAGTACCGAGTGTAACCGATATCCACACGGTAGCAGACCATATCAGGTATATTTACTATAATGAATTTATAAGAAGCTTGTAACATGTCAATAATGTAGTTATCACAAGTAGAGTTCGTCAATAAAGCTTGTCAGACAAGGCATGCAGAGATATGTGAACGACATCTTCATAGTCACAATATCTAGTAATGTATAATCACATATACATGTGTATATAATTATTAATCCGTAATGCATTGATGGTTGGGCATACTTTGAATCATATGTATTTCATAGTTGTATCCCATTTTCCTCGATTCTGTGCATATGTCACAAGGTATGAGGATGTCATTGACGTTTTCGACCAAGCAGAGAGGGAATCTATAGAGTCCGATCTTAAGGCAGCCAAGAACACGAAGTCAGAACACAATGCGTACAAAACGGAGTACAAAAAGTGGAAGGTGCTATAATAACCAATGACAGTTTTTATATGCTAGGGAAACGGTCTGGGGCTAAACTAAAAGAAATATGAAACTGAGCACTTGTTAGAGGGTGTGTGATGACATATATAACAACATTTGTTTCAGAAGTGTCCATGTGTGCTGTCCACATCTTAAACTATTCCTTTCATGTATTTGTTTGTTTGGTGTTTCAATAGGTTAGTGTTTTCGAGAAGGCCTTTCTGAGCAAATTTATTACTTGTCCTTGTCAGCCTTATTTTCACTCGTCGGAGCAGCCAACACATGAATAGCTCAGACTAATCATATTACATCTTTGACAGATATACTATGTATATATTTAGGGTTACAATAAATAGTCTTGGGTTCTCTGAAAGATGCAGGCACACAAGACCATTGTATCTCCATATGTATATGTTGTTGCAGCAGTTCATCAAATTACAAAATATACATGCTGGTATCCATGGGCTTATGTGTTTACAACATCTCGGGTCAAGTAGGGTAGCATTGGTAATGTTTTGTTACTTATGATATTTTCTATAGGAAATGTATTTACCAACATTGACATATCATCATAGAAACATGCATATCCTGCGGTTTGCTATGATGATTTGTGGTCACTGTTTGTGTTCATATGGTCGCATATGTGCTCAGCTGCACACGGCGATCATATCTTACATGTTAGTGCTGTTGTTGTTTGTTAGCATCATTGCTCCCTCATTCGGCCAACATGGTTTTAAGACCGAACATGTAGACGAAAACAGTCGCTAATGATAATTGTGTCTATTACCATAGTTTTCTCGCTAACACATTTGTTGGCTTTTGACGGGTTGGTCAGCCATAGTTGTTATTTATGCTGCTGTATATTGGCTCCCAGGGTACATATATAGCACATGGAAACACATTAGGACACATGTTCACGAAGTTGTGCAGATTGTGTTTTGTGTGGTTGGATTTACAATGCATCTCATACAAGTGTTGCTCCAAAGCGAGATAACGAACTGTACATTATTGCTATGTGATCTAGTGCAGTCGTCAACATTTATTTGATGTGAACCAAATTGGATATGTAGTACATGTACATTTTTACATCAAACATGCACTAATGATATGTGTGATTTATTTATTGATTGCAAGGGGTCTTCATTAAAACAGGGTCGACATTCAAATGTTTGTGAATTGACAAGCTCGTCTGGCAAACTCATCGAATGAGCATACCAAACCCAGAAAGTCACATGTAACATTACCATTTTAAAACACAACATGCTACGAAAGCTTTGGAAGTATGTCATATGCCACACACGAAACGCAACATTTGTTTGCATGCAATCTGTTTGTTTCAGGCAGAATGTCATACTGTTTGACGAGCTACCAATTTAATGCTATATTGTTCATGCACTTGAACAAGGAAACGGAATTATTGCTAAGCCATATCAATTTAGGTGTCAAATCAATGTGGTCTCCCCATGTCTTGAAACATGTTTTTTACAATGTAAGGTTGACACGGCCTACAAGGGCAAACTTCCCAGTATCAAAACCAAAGGCCACCCCTTGCATGGTTATGCATTTGTGGCTAAAATGCCCACTGCCACTAATGATATGCTGCAGTCGGAGGCCAAATTGTACCTTCCTCCGGGGGCATTTATTTGGAGGGCTAATGTAAAGGGGGCATGGTGTGTTCACTTTGCCCCACACAAATCCCACTCAGAGTCGTGGGCAGCACACCATCATGACTCGGGGAAGGCCATGATGGCAGCAGGCCGCTTTGTGTGGCGGGAGTTTCTGGATGATCATGCTCTCGATGAGAGCCACTGCCCGATTAAAGGCATATTTTGATGCCCGCTTGTGCATTGACTCGGGCTTAATTTGTAGCTTCCCGTTGCGGTGTTTTATTCGTGCTTCGTAATCTATTTCCAAGGTGTTTATATATATATATATATATATATATATATATACATCATGTTATGGTCGTTGTTAGTATGTAATTTAATGTTTCCGTCGAAACGAGTTGTGTTTTCGCAGATTTTACTATTTTGGGGGGATTCAAAAATTGTTGTTCGCAAAGCATGAGTATGTTCGCAGCAGCATATTGTTTGTTATCACCGACACCGAAATATTTGTTGTTATATGTATGCAACATTGGGAAGCTACATTCGGCAGGTCATGGGCTATTGCTTGGGATCATTAATGGTTCATGATTTGTCGCCATTGGAGCGAAATAGTGCGAAAACATAATCAGAAGGTGCGCAGGGAACAAACAAAATCATATTTTTAAAAGGCACACAAGTGTATATATCTTATTGACATGTGAATGTACACCAATTAACATTCTGTCGATAGTGATGATACACCGGAACATGGAGTTGGATCAGTGGGTTGGTTTTATGCAAGTGTTCTGTACATGTATAGGATTCCGACATCAAAAGGACACAACATCGGATACATTGTAATTGTGTTTTTCTGGTTTCGTTGGACAACAGAATTGCCATTTGGCTTTACCTTTTTTGTGTAAGCACTCATGGGAGCATATATACTTGTGTGCCTTCTTAATATAGTAGCATGGCAAGGGTCCATATTATCTAAAAAACTGCTTGACGAAACAAAGTGTATGTTTGAATTTCAAAGACTTGTAATATTTCATCTCACACCACAACTATTGTGTTTTTGTGCTGTCTCAGGATTAATCTTTTGGGTGGCCATACTTGTGCTCCATCGACGGGTTGTGGTGGTGGAATTGGTTGTATGAAGGTTTACGCGGCGATGATATTCATTGCATTTGCAACTAGGGGTAATTCCATATATAGATCGGGTCTGTCAGAGGGGCTATAATGAAACAGCTGTGTTCCGAAAAAGAAAAGCAGGCTCGCGATGAGATCTCTTTGATGGGAACCATCTTGTATATCGACGAGTGAGTTGTTCCTCTAAATGCATTGGGACAGTACCAGTCAACCGGCCCCTCGAACACCTTTGTAGCCCCACAGTCAAACACTAAGTCCTGCTAGTGAACGAGCATCCATACCATGGGACCTTGTATATAGGTGTATGTGCGGACTACTTGTGCATGTAGTGGGTGCTTGGTTGATTAAGGTGAGTATGATGAAAGTATTGGGGGTGTACTTGATTTGTATTTATGGGTAGTGGAAGCGGGTTACTTCTAGATGTCGTCTTGCATCTTTGCATAGTCTGACTTTGTGTTTCGAGTTTCTGAACCAAAAAAAACAGATTTCGGGATCGAAGTCGAAAAATCTTTCTCTCAATTGTGGTTTGGAATGTGCAGGACGAGCTTCCCGCGGTCAGCTTTGGCAAGAATGACGAGGGGCAAGCTTTGTTGCCAGAAACGCAACCTATGTTGGAGGGGCAGGCAGAGGCTGCGTTGGCAAAGAAGGCGCCGGTCCCCAGGGTCAGAAGAGCTCAGCAGGCAGGAGGCGAAGAAGGGTATGGTACAGCACAAAGTGGAGACCAAGCTGCACCGGTCAAGGCTGCAGCCCCTCACCCGAAGAGCGTCGAGAAAAGGATTGGCACTCTGGAGGGGGACGTTGGAAAGATTTCGAGCAGGATCGAGGACTTGTTCAACCTTTTGGAGCCGAAGGCCAAGAGCCCGCCAGCCAGGGCAAGCGCACCGAAGGAGGCAGAGGTCGATCCAGAAGTTGCCAAGTTGGGTTTGACGAAGGAGCAGGAGGCTGCTGTGGCAAAGATGTTGGACAGGCCGTCTCGCTTCAAGAAGGACCCACCTCCAACGAAGAAGCAGGGCAAGAAGGAGTCCTCCAACGATTTGCTGGGCGAGACCAGTGGCGAAGACGACGAGGTAAACGAGGCGCCGAAGGAGGAGCCAGCTGGGCAGCCAGTCGAGCGAGCCATTTGCCTTTTGACGCAGATTCTGAGGGCAAAGGAAAAGTCCAGCGACACACTGGAGGACATCTATGCGGGGAGCCGCGCAGCGACCAGCAGCGAAGGGACTTTGACGTACGCAAGTTCGTCCAAGGGTGGCGGCCTAGAGGCTTTGAAGCGCCTGCTGATCAAGAAGCCCGAGCTCTTCGAGAAAATGATCTTCGACCACATGAGGCGCCAAAATCGAGGATCAGCCGAGTCCCAGAGCTCCTCAGGCGACCCGGACCCTCTCTTTTGGGCCGAACACCGGTCGATGATAGACGACCATCCAGCAAACAGCCATTGGTCGTGGCTGATGGCAACCATCCTGGCTTTGCTCTCAGAGACACCGCCGAAAATTCAGGAGGCAAAGTCCCGGCTCCTCCTGGGTTTGGCGGCCGCCGAACAGGTGGCCATAGATGGAGGGAGCTGGATCTACGCGGGCGAGCTCCTCCTTCTAGACCAGCCGGTTCCCTCGCAGTCCCTCAGCACCCACTCAGCGAGGGGGCTAAAGGAGCCGCACACAACCTTGGTCGATGCGCAACTCTTTCAGCAGATCACCGACAAGGCTGTGGAAGACTTGGTGGAGCGAAAGAAGAAGTTGAACCACAAGGCGCCTCCCAACAAGACTTCGGGGACTCCTCCAGCAAAGGGCGAGCAGGCGAAGAATTGGTGACCGAGCCCGGCTCAGGTCGTCCTTTGCATCCACCAAGTAGCAGTGCATGTCCTTCGCCGTTGGGTGAGGGCGAATTTAGTTTCTTCCGAGTTGTGCCTGGTGTTATGTCGGGTGAGGGCTCCATGTTGTTGGAGTATGGTCCATTCATTGAGCACATCTATGATCATATTTTCAAGTTCGACATCGGCAAGAACCTCAAATCATTTTTTCGTTCAATTTTGTTTTCAACCACGTCTCCAAAGATCACCGCCTCCAAGAATCTGTGGCCGGTGCCATTACCTTTTCCATGTTGTTTTCCTGCAGTTGGCAAACACAAATTTTCAGAATGCTTATGCGGTTCCAGTCCTGTCTGTAATAAGTCGTGCCAGAGAAGAGGTTCTACTTGCGGGCTCGAGTTGGATATTTCTGTATGCAAGTTGCTAAATTTACAAGTTTTGGTTCTTTCCTGGATCCATCTACGAAAGCCACAGTATGCTCCGAATTGTATGAAGTTTGGTTCTAAGCTTTCTGAACAACAGTGGGAAATTGTTAAACACTTTGCGTCGCTGAGTGGACCTTTCTTTGCTCAGACTTTCAATGCCGACGACCTCGGCAGAGCAGCGTGTAAAGTTGAGAACGTCTCTGCAGCCCTCGGTGTTTTGCGGCAAGCGGCCACGGAAAATCACCACAAGCTTGACACTTACTGTAAGTCACGGCATCGGTCGGCTGGGTTTGCCTACAAGCGGGACGGTGTTTCGGATCACCACACGGTTGCCACCGGGCAACGCCTGAAGAAAGTCAAGCTTGAAGCAGCAAAGGACATCTGCGCGGATCGGTTGCAGTTCCCCAATTCCCCATCCTTCGACCCTTCGGCGGTTTTCGATGCAGAGACGCTCACAGCTTACAGGGACCCTGGAAAATTACGTATTCCAAATCTTGACTTAGACACTGCTCTCAAGTTGGCCCCTAAAGTAAAAGTCAGAGGCAGTGCGAGCGAGCAACTAAAATTATTTAAAAAGCTGGACGACGGTAGTCGAATCTATCTTGAAAACTCCGAGGAGTTCATTGGGCAGCCGAAGGCTGGTCTTGTCGACGTTCACAAAAACAAGGACAAAGATCGACTGGTTCTCGACGCGCGCCCCCCAAACCTTTGTGAGATTTCGCTGTCTCGATGGACGTGTTTTATGGCAATTATCAGTGTTGTTCTTGGATTCTATATTCCCCCTGGATTTGTTGCCGCTCTTTTTGCTGATGACTGAGTCGACTACTACGATGAGTTCATAACAAATAGAGCCAGAACATTGCGCAACGTGTTGGAAGGGTGCTGGGATCCTAAACACTTTCTGGGTTTCAAAGCTTACAGGGCGTCGTTATCTACGTGTAAGAGTGTATCTGTATGTTTACGGACGCTTGCAATGGGAGACACAAACGCTGTAGAGTTTGGCCAAGCTGGCCACCTGATACCGGCCATCAGACACAAAGCAATTTTTAAACACGAATTGTTGCACAATGGGGGTAGACCCCCCAGGGGGCTCTACGCCGCGGGGGTGATTCAAGACGACCATGGCGCTATTTGTTGTGAACAGGGCATCATCGATGAGAGTGGTGTTGTGCATCCAAAACCTATCAAAGACCCAGATAACCAAGGCGAGCAAAGGTTTGCCATCATGGATGCTGTCTATCAAGCGTATGGTCTTGTAAAAAATGTGCCCAAGGAGCTCAGAAGAAAGTTTAATGGTGTCCTTTGGGGCGGCGAATTTGACGGAGTGGTTGGTTCGCTAAGGCCCCCGGTCCCACGAAGCGTTGCATTATCAATGTTGACATTTTATTTGGTGTCTTTGCGATTTTGCACTCCGGAAATTCTGGAAATATTGGGTGGTTCTTTCTGTTTCGCGTACACGTTCAGGCGGCCCCTAATGTCTCAACTTTCCTATATTTATGCAGCTCGACGTGGGCACCATGCCCAAGATATCTTGAGAATGTCGTCAAATTTAATCAGAGAATTGGTCACCAATATTATCCTGTTGCCACTGTGTTGCACAAATTTGCGGGCGAGTGGCAGTGCAAATGTGTACGCAGTCGATGCGTCTTCAAAGCTTAAGGCATGCGTGCGTGCGCCTGTGCATGAATCCATATCCAGAGAGTTGTGTCGCCACGGCATTACCAAAGGGGGCTGGACTCATTTGCAGGCCCCATCTAAGGCAACATTGCATTCAAAAGGTCTTTTAGAAGCAACCCAACAGGTTCCAGAACAAGATCTCCCCAAGTTGTCGTTTGTGGCAGCCGCAGCTGCCAAGAGTTTGGATTTCCAAGTTGTGTCTGTTGCTGGGTACAATAAGAAGGTGCATATCAACGTTGGCGAAGCTGATTCAGTTCTTATGGCCTCCAGCCACTGTGCGTCAATTCAGAGATCCGTCCGACTTCCGATTATGGTGGATTCGCTGGTTTCGGGATTTGCCCACACAAAGGGGAGGTCGTCCTCCCCGGCACTGAATGAAAGTTTAGAGCATAGTTTGCCGACCTTGTAGGGATCAGACCTGTATGCTTTTCTGTTGTGGGTTGAAACGGCCCTTAACCCGTCCGATGACCCCACTCGCAAGGTGCCCCTTCGAACCCCATCCGACCCGTGGCCACAGTGGTTGGGAGACATTATTAAAGGAAACTATGAGCATCTCGATTCTTTGATTGAACAGTTTGACCTGGAACATTACCCTTTGAGGCCTACGTTGGAAGACGCCCTGGAGAGCGTCAAGCCAAATTGCAAACCTGAACGTGAGCTCGAGAAGGCTTCGCGCGCTGTTGACTTTGGTTTCTCCTCGAAGGTGCCTTTGGCCTCTGAGGCCCTGCATGTGATTCCCGATGTCCCTAAGAAGGCACATAATGGTTTTTTGAAGTTGGAGGCCGTAAAGGCCCTGGCCGTTTCTAATAAGGCCCATTTTTTACTACGCCGATTTGACGCCCGGAACCCCAAATGGAAGCCGTCCCGGCCCGGTGCCCTTGACCTTTACTCGGGTTCCAGGCGTCACGCTAAGGCCTTACTCAGGCGCGGAGCCCCTTGGGTTCTATTTTTTGATTCCAAACATGGTGATGGGCATGATCTTTTGGACGCGGCTGTGCGAGCCAGGGTTGGGAATGCTGTTCGCAATGGTTGTTTTGCTACGGGGGCTGCTGGCCCCCCTTGTAGCTTCTTCTCCTCTGCGGTCACACCCCCTGTGCGTAACCCGTGTTACCCACAGGGGGTGCCTTGGGCGTCTGAGGCTATGAAGGAAAAAATGGCCATTGGCAACAGTCACTCCCTGTGGTTGGCTAGCCTCGTCAAGGGATCACGCCGCTACATGATGTGGTGGATTGAGAATCCGGATTCAAGTGGTTTATGGCGCATGCCTGAATGTGTGCAATTAGGGAAGTGTATGTTTTTGTTCCGGGTTGACTGTTGTCGATATGGGACCCCCTATCGCAAGCGAACACGCTTCATGACGAACATTCCTCACTTAAAGTGTGATCCTATTTTGTGTAAGCGAGATCATGTGCACACAGTGTTAAGAGGCACACATCCTAGTGGTAGGCTTTGGACTCAAGTTGCAGAGCCTTACCCTTTCCCACCTAGTGATCATCTGGCGATGGCCGCTGCAATAGATTGCAATTGGCATCCAGAAGTGCGCGTTGACGTCGACTCTATACCTCGGCGTCAATGCGTGTGTTGAGTCTGTTTGTGGTATTATGTGTTGGATTTTGTTTGAGCTGTGCAAGTGTGCGTGTCTCTGCGCCCCATGACCGCTCGACTCCCTTAGATGTTTTGAGGCACGTAGAGCCCAGTACAGAGCTCCTACACGAGAAAGCCTTGGAGTCTCTTCAATATTGGCTTGATGAATTTTGTTGCGGGACCTCTCTTGCGTCTCTGGTGAAATCTCCAGGTATTATGGCAAAGCTGTTGTCTGAATATGGTCAGTTCTTGTATGCCTCGCACAAGCCCCTTTACAAGTTTATCATGTGCATCACCGCGCTGCAAAGGAGGTTTGAGGCCGAATTGGCAGGCCGTCTCAACGTGGCCTGGACAACTGCGCACAATTGGCGGCTCAGGGAGCCCGTCAATCATCGGTTGCCTGTACCTCGGCCGCTCGCCAAGGCCATTATTGCTCTTGCCTACATGATGGGCCAGAAGCGTCTCGCCGGCATTTGTGCTTTATCATTTTTTGGGCCTGGGCGCATTGGGGAATGCATGCGCGCATCAAGGAAGGCTCTTGTTTTGCCTCCAGATATGTTGTTTGAGCCACGTGACCGTGTCATCCTGTCTGTGGTCTCTCCCAAGACACGCAACCGTGGAGGTGCGACCATCCAACACATTTCATTCCAGTCCGCCAAGCTCGCCTCATTTTTGAGCCACGTTTTCTCTGAGCTTGGACCGGAAGACAAGCTTTTTCCATTCTCGGCGTCCACATTTAGAAATCGATGGGATTCTATTTTGGCCAGGATTGGGCTTCCTCCAAAAATGTTTCTCCCGGGTGGGCTTAGAGGAGGAGGAGCAGTATCCTATTATTTCGATGGCGCTGCAATTGCAGATTTGCTGTGGAAAATGCGCATCAAACACGCGCAGACTCTCACTCACTACCTCCAGGAGGTGTCAGCAGCAGTATCTCTCAAGGACATCTCTTGTGAGGCGCAAACCAACATAAAGGCCCTTTGTGGCGTTTTTGACACAATTGTTGATAGTCTCTCGGCACTCGGCTGATGCCAAATTGATATATATGCGTGCCTTTATTGGAGTGTTGTTTTAAGCCGATGCGCAAGCGCTGCATGCACCTGCCCGCTTGCTTGACCTCCACCCATCCCCATCCACCTACTGAGCAGGAGTGGTGGCGTGGCCTTTCAGTCCACTTTTATTTTTTCCTCTGTCAAAATTCAGATTGAGCCAGAGAAGTTCCGCCCCTGACGGCGTCACGTATGGGAAACTATGCAAGAGGAGACGGTTGAAAACAATTGTCGTTCTAGTGTGTTTGTGTCTTGACCCAGGCTAAAGGATGGTTGTTCTTTTTGACTATATAAAAATCACATACCACACTCGCCTGTGTCAGTGTTGCTCAACCCAGAGCCCTCCCGCCCTGAGCAAGGGTGGCGTGGCCTTTCAGTCCACTTTTATTTTTCCTCTG
>Ga0099797_101043_pt1 | contig 15601 bp, 18 predicted proteins | sample Uncmet_Sort48C_1_FD_89871 | JGI IMG/M metagenome (GOLD analysis project Ga0099797, IMG submission 89871) | Marine eukaryotic communities from CALCOFI LINE 67, Pacific Ocean - C012_Sort48C_1 | ecosystem: Environmental > Aquatic > Marine > Oceanic | place: Pacific Ocean: Monterey Bay | collected... | reverse complement strand
CTCGAGGCTCTTTTCAATAACCCAAAAACCATGTTATGGTCTGTTACCGACGAGGAGGAAGATTTAGTTGCCGTGGCGCCTGTCCCGAGCGACTCTGAGGGGGAGGATGTTAATGACGCGGGTGACGTTGTGAAGAGAAGTCGACGCGGTAGTGCTCCAGTGCTCGGTGTCAGGGACCTGAAAAAGGAGGTGCTCAGACTAGAAGAAGCGGTAGAAAAGTGCGAGCACGGGAAAGAGGCTACTGACGAAGAAGAAGAAGTACAAATAGAAGAACTCGGTGAAGGCGCGGTCCGACAGTCAAAGTATTTATAAATCTCTGCCTTTTGTGTCAATAATTTCCCGCGTCAAGCGGCTCAAGAGGCTTTTGGTTAAAAGGAGACAAGAAATGGAGAAGGCTATCCAAATGCACCGCGGGCTAGGATTGCTCAGGGGCGCGAAGCGACTGTATCATCAGAAACAAAACTTGGCCCTGAGAGAGGATCTGAATCTTGATGACGTCGTTCTAACCCATTGGACAGAAGAGGCGACGGCGCTGAAAATCTTACAGAAAAAGCTGGTGGAGCTGGAACGGCTGGAAAGTATGCAACGGGAAGAAAGCCAGAATACCGAGAAACGAAAGCGGGAACTAAGAGCGCGCCAACGGGCTCAGCGAGAAGCGAATGCGGCGCAGAAGCACGTGAGCTCCTTAGAGGCAGCAGCCCGGGGCATCAATAGAAGCAAAGAGCCGCCGTCGCAGAAGCAGGCAGCAAAGACTGTCGAAGAAGAAAAACCGAAGAAGAAACCGCCGGTACCACGGTTCAAGCGTGCGAAGGCGAAGAAAGCGGCGGGGGAAATAGCGCATGCCGAGTACGAAGCGGCAATAGCGGATTTTAAGCCCGTCGTCCGACAATTATCCAAGTCGAACATGGGAGGGCAACCCCATACTAGTCCCTACTACACGGCGCATCAGAAGCATCTGATTCAGGAGGCCAAGCAGATTGAAGAAGGCGTGAAAAAAAAGCAACTGGAGGAGGGCCCCGCTTACGAGGCGCACCAGAAACATCTGCAGGATGAGAAGCAGGCGATATTTGGTGGCGGTTTGCCCGTTCCTCCGACCGCTGTGGCGCAGCAGCTCATGGTGACACAGCAGTTCTTAGTAGAAGCGTTGCAGAACCATCCCGGCGCGTTTGCGAAAGCCCTACAAGCCGTGAGTGAAAGAATGCAGGACAAACAACGTCTCGAGCCGTCTGAGTTTAGCGCGATTCTTCTCAAGGCTGTGGCGGATGAGCAAGCAGTGGGCGACGGTGAACCTTCTGTAGACTCACTGACTAATTTTGTAAATGCCGCGGCAGACAGACAGTTAGTTACGCCAGTGGGCGAGTTGAGCCCGACCACGAAAGAAAACAAGGACGAACACCTGCTCAAGATAGTGGAAATGGAAAGAAGACTGCATAGTATGGAGAAAGATCTGCAGAGGAAGATGCATGGGCAAGCAATCAATTCTAAGGGGGAAGTGAAGTCGAAGTCGTCTGGAAATTTACTCAAAGAGTTTAACGAGAAATTCTATACCCAGCGGCCTGGTGATGATTACTTGTATGCCGAGCGGTTATCCAGGCTGGCAAAGACTTTGGAAGAGGCGAAGAAAAGTGGCAGTAAGGATACGCTAACAACGTTGAAAAGTAAGGATACTCTGGAGAGCGCTCTAGAGAGCGGGCAGTCGCGAAGCATCTTGTTGGACAGTAGTGTAACGAAGAGTAAGGAGACGACGCTAGTGGAACCCTCTCTTGAAACGCCCCCCGAGAGTCTGGCTCAAGTCGCACCTCTGCGGCTTGAGCCTAAGGCTGATGCATTAACAGAGGTTGCAAACAAGACGCCATACCAGAAACTCGGTGGGCAGGGCGGAGGGAAGAAAGGGAAGGCATCGCCGAGGAAAGGGAACGCGCCGCGCAAGAATTCCCCGAAGAAGAAGCCTACCCCGAAGGCGCTTCCTTCCAGTGAAGAGGTACCTAGGGCGCGAGTCTCGGTCGGTAGCGCCACTACATATGCAACAACCGCTGCTACGACAGCTCCGGCGGCCAGCTCCTCTGCCAGTAGTTGTCATGACTTGATCGTGAAAGAAGAGCGAAGGAAAAAGTCTCCCGCTGGAAAGGCAGCTGCTCGCGAGAAAAGGAAACAACTCACGCAGAACATCTATCAGCGAAGTTATCAAGGGGCGTTGAAGTTCTTGCAGAAGCAGGCGGAGTACAACAAGGACAAGGAACTTCTGGAAGCTATCAATTCCGCAAGTGATGTCTTGAATCAAAGTAAATCGCCTTCAAATAAAACAGTGTCCCCGGGAGCAGAATCCCCGCGGTCGCCGTCGCCAGTGCAAGCGAAGCAAGAAGCTCATCAGCTCAAGGAGGCTGATGAAGAGAAGGGTGTAGTCGTTCCAACGATTGACCACTTCCCGATTGGGCCGCAGTCGGTGAATCCTATAACAGGCAGTCCGATCGCGGGTAGGAGTCCAGCAGGGTCTCCTTCGCAAAATCCAAAACGTTCGCCATCCCCAAATGCACAGCTGGCTGTAAATGTCGCCGTTCCGTTGCGGTTTATCCGGCTCCAAAGCGCGGCCCACAAGGCGTATCGCCCCATCCCGCTCCACAAGTATAGACAACGCGATAGTATGCGCGGGTGTCAAAAGATCGAGGAGCATGTGCAGAAGGCGTTTGGAGCCGCGCAGAAACTGGCTTCGGGGGAGGAGCAATTGCAACGGTACGCAGCAAGTTTGCAGAGCCAGTTGGATCAGCTTCGCGAGGAGGTTTCAGGGAACAAGCAAGAAGGCGGACAGTCTCCTGCAAAGCAGTCGACGTCCCCTTCGGTGGACAAGAAGAAGCCTGCGAAAACTCGAATCACAACGACGGACATTCAGAATGCGACGCGGCACGAGGCCGGCAGCCAGTCCCCCCCAACGCGAGAGTATCGGCAGATGAGCCCATCGACATTTTTCGAGCGAGATGCCTTCTTTTTCGCCGAAGAGGAAGAAGCTGAGCAAAAGTTGTTCCCGGGGCGCGGATCATGCTTCCCGCGCCCAGCTGCGGCGGGTATGAACCCGGAATCGCGGGGCCCCATCCGGCATCAAGAAATGAAGCGGGAAATGGATGAATTCCAGCGGCCTGAGTCTGGTGGCTCGGAGCTAGGATGGGATACTTGCTCTAGTGAAATCGATCTGATGCGTAGCAATCCAGCGTCGCGCTGCGGAACTCGGGATGGTACTAGAGATAGCAAGCCGATGAGGTCGGTACCAGAGACGGAGACGATTCCAGATGGAGACGGAACTCAAACAGACGGAGACGAGAGTTCTAAACCTATCGAATTTCCAGGTGCTGCAGAGCATCTGAGGGATTCCATTCAGGCGGCGGCTGTCCCACCGAGAAATGTCACATCTGTGGACAGAGACGACGCAGCAAGTAGCCCACAGCAGCAGGCGCCCCGCCACATAGGATCGTACCCAACAGAGCGGCCGCCAGCGGCAGCGCCACCTATGGATGAACAGCAGCAGACAACGCATCGGCCCAACGCAGAGTCCGTGGTGGATCCGTTCCGACTGCCATTCGCCAGCAGATTTCAAGGCGCGGGGAATCAACAGCGCGCGAACCAGGGGGGCGATGGGTTTTCCAATCAGGGCTCCATGCCTCATTCCAAAAAGTTCGATGGGGAAGGCCAACACGCGTATCCAAACATCAATATCAACGCGCCCTCGGGCCCGGGAGGGCATCCCAACATGCTAAACGTGCAGCAGCAGATGTGTGACGTCCGGCATTTCGACCACCAGCGCAATAACACAATTATCAATCAGTACGTATTCGGCGGCAATCCCATCAGACTCGTTCAGAAGGGCGGCACCACTGAAATTCACGTGGAGAAGCAGCAGTCGAATTCTCCTCCAGCGGGATCATCCAACCGAAGACGCATGCCGAAGAGACGGAGCAGACACGAAGATGTAGTTTCCGATGATGACGGTTTTTATTTATCTAGTACAGTCACTGCTTTTCATTCAGATTCTCATCGCATGAAAAGGTAGTAGTATCGCCTACGACGATACCGGCGACGAGGGTTATTCGACAGTGTCCGAGGTGGTTGTGCCGAAGCAGCACAGGTCTGTCGAGATTGTCGAGCAGGTCTCGCCGAAGCAAAAGCGTATGCTGCAGCGTCCGCGAGGTGTGCTGCACATGGTAAAAACTACTTCGGCTCCGAAACCTAGTAAAGAACGGGGAAGCTCAATCCTGTGGGCTGCCGCTCATGGTCCGCGAGTTGGCGCGGCGACAGCCAAGCGGCGGTCGTCAAACGGAGGACAAAAACTAAGTGTGTCCCCCAACGCGAGGCGAGGATCAGAAACGAAGCGACGAGCGGTAGACAACGAGGACGATGGCACGATGCCGTTACCGGAAGAAAAACTGACGGTTAAGAAAGGCTACGTCCCATTAAAGCGACTCGCAACTCCGCCAGAAACGACGCGTAGGAGGCGGCAGAACAAAACAGGAAGTGACTCTCCGAACAAACGAAAAACTGTCCCGTCGTCTTCGCCGGTAGCAGTAGAAGGCGGTCTTCTGGATCAGTTCAAAGAAGAGCAGTTCAACGAAGGTCCTCTGGAACAGTTCAACAGGCTTGCTTCTGCGGCGGGGTTGTCTGGTAGAAACGATCTCCATAGTAACGGTGGTGAGCACTTGGCGGATCTTGTGCGGGAGCACGAAGAAAACGACGCAGATGAGATCACGTTCTTGGAGGCATTGCAGCAGGGGCCCGGTGAATTGAACAAACCCATTGCATTGAGTGAGGAGGAGCTGATGATGAGCAATGCCGTTTCGATGCTGGAGAACATCCAACAACAACGGGCTACAAGTAGCGGATCCTACAGCCAGAATCCCACCGACTCGATGAACAACACCATGGCCTCGTATATGATTTTGCATAGGACATGCTATTTTCTGCAACTCAGCCAAAAAATCGGCTGCAATTACAGCTCCTTCGGGCTGCCGGTGACGCCGGGCACGTACGGAAGATTCGGGACCCCCGGTACATACGGGAGGTTCGGGACCCCGGGTGGTATTGGCACTCCCGGCGGGCTCGGCATCACGACCGGGAGTAGCGGCTTCAAGCAGGTGCGCGATTCAGCGACAGCCGGCTCTATGGGCTTCGGAAGTACGTTCAGCACCATGATGCCAGCATCCGGCCACAATTCCGCCACGCCCACGAGCTTGGTATCTTCTGTATATTGGGTGGGAGAAATCAACTAATATGTGTTTCAGGCTACGCCGAATCAGACGTCCCGCAGTTGGGGGAATCGCTACAGCGGAATTGGGTGGCGGAAAGCAGGCTCTGGCGATGCGCTAGGCGCTCATCCTGAGCAAGGATCCGAAGTAGCCACCACCGACGCCAGGTCAATATTAGATGCGTGTTTTTTCAAAGAGTTTTTTGATTGATCACAGGTCATCTACGGCGACGGAAGGTTTCTTGGGCCTAGCGCTCAAAAAACCGCTCGCTGCCCCTGAAAGACTCGGTATTAATTTATCTTTAAGGTTGGTTTGCTGAAAGGTGAAATGTGACTTGCTATTAAAAAGGCGCTGCATTTTCTCGGACCCAAGCACAACTGAGACCTGACTTGCCGGGGAAAAATGAAGCAGGAGGCGATATGGAGTTCATTTCCGGTGTTGGACAGACCGTTCTGTCGCTGATGCCTAAACCAAAGCAAGATACCGAGGCCGAGAAGAAGAGGAACCGACCTAGTACCACGCATCTTGGCGGGCTAGTAGGGTAGGTTGCCTCCGGTATCGCTCTTGAATTAGAGATCCACCTTTATGTTTGACCACAAAAAAATGTGGGTAAACTTCGTAAACTGTGAAATATGCGTAAACCAAGTCTATCCAAAAAGCAATCAAATCGAAACTGTCCTTTGTGCGACACGGTAATATGACTTATGACAAAAGAATTCTTTTCTATATTGCGATTATCGACAAAGCAAATTTGCTAGATTCCTAAAAAAAGCGATTTCGAGGTCTGCAGACCGAGTGTAGAGTATTTCAATCTGAAACATAAAACCAGGTGTAAAATAGACTGCACGCAGTGCTAAATTGAGGCAACATATTGTATAGTGATCGGCTTAGCCAAATGGCCTTTGCGGTGACGGTATCTATATGATTGGGTTTACTCTCTTGTATTGTCATTGGGTTTGATGAACAGTTTCAATATGTTTGAATGCTTGCGTGTGTTCGGGTTGGTAATTGGGTGAGTGGATTCAGGATGGGGGGGGCATCATATGGGGTCGTTTTTCATATTATGGGTGGTGAAAACCTGATTACTGAAAATCTGATAGCTGGGTTGCTGTGTCGTGGGTAACTGCAGCGGAAGATACGAATTTTTACTCTCTGAAAAACGCATTTCGTGCACAACAACGCACAACTTCTTTTTGCCCCTCCAATTCTTCCCTTAGATTGTCTCGTTTTGTACAACATACAAATTTCTAATTTCACGCAGATTTGCGTGTCATTCATTTTACCCCGATTTTCAATTAGCAACAAGTTTTAACAAAATCAGTTTTAGTGTATATTTGAACCGACTGACAAGATGATGATGGCAGGTTTTTTTCCATTATCAATGCGTAGTAAACGAAATAATGTTTTGGAAAATCTTTACAGGACAGTTCGCGAAGAACAGTAAAAACGGGATCGTGGAGATGATCAACAAACCCTCGATCTTGAACTCTGGCCCGCAGTTCCAGGGCAACATGACCAACTTCCTGCAGAACGTCCCTCTCTTTCGCTCCCTCGGACCTGACGGCGTGGCTCAAGTCTCCAAGGTCCAGTCGGGGCCCAGCTTTTTTATGTGCATTCAGACTGTGAGAGTTAGTTTCCTACCCCCGAAGTGGATGTTTGATGTGGCCGATTTAAAAAAAATTCTGCTGTGCAGAGAAAGGAAATTGGAAAAACTCTAGGCTATGGAGACTGTGAGCTTCCGGCAGGGAGAGTGCTTGTTCAAGCAGGGTGAGAAGGGTGACCGATTTTATGTGATTACCCAGGGCGAATGCGAAGTGCACGTCTCCAACAGCAACTTCATCAAGCCTGGTCAAGAAGTGAAACTCACGAAAGACGTCAAGATCGCTGGCCGTGTGTACCCTGCGGGATCGCAAGGTGTGATCGACAAATACGATGCCAACCGAGGCTACCCTTTCACCGTCCGCATCCTGTCCTCGGGGGACCGCGGCCGTTGCTTGCCCGATGAGCTCGAATTGGCCGATGGCACCAAGGGAGAAGTAAATTTCTCCGGCTGTTTCCACTTAAATATCTAGGCACAGAAAACTTTCCGCCACCTTAAAACTGTAATATAGGTAAGAATCGCTCACTTGCATCCGGGTGATTATTTTGGGGATCAAGCCTTGTTGAAGGGTTCCGCGCGTAATGCCACCATCATTGCGTCTGCTGATACCACTTGCGCCATGCTCACCATCGAAAAATTCCAAGGCCTCAAGCTTCACGACAAGTATACTTTGTGGGTCCCGACTCGGTTTTTTCGACCCGGGTTGCTAAATAGAAGCAATGTATTGGGGCATTACAGTACACTTTGATCCAAAAGGCTCCACTTTGCCAAGCGTCGTGCAGTTCTCGCAGTCCACGACGAACGCTTAGCCCAAGTCGCGGACAACAAGGACTTGAACAAGACCAAGGTTTTTACGAGAAATTTCCTCCAGCAGTTTTGGTGTCGGACTAAAACTTGTAGCAGTAAAAACAACTTGTAGGACCAAGAGGAATTGATCCGCAACGCCATCCTGGCCAACAAGTTCTTGCACGAGATGGTCAAGCTTTCCGACAGGGATGTTGAGGCTATGGTCAAGATCGCCTACAAGCGCACTGTCCCCAAGGGAGAGAACATCATCACTCAAGATGATCTGTATTCAATCTTTTGTCCTCTTGCAAATATTCTCCCATGCTTCCAGGTTCGCAGAAGAATTCTTCATCGTAGAAAATGGTTCGTTCCAGTTTCACGTCGGCAACGTTCGTTCATCGTATGAAGACAAGATCCATCAGTTTCAGTTCATGAACGAATGCAAGGCTGGTGGCTCCTTCGGTGAAGTTGCTCTGCTCTACCACTGCCCTCGTGCCGCCACCGTATTTTTATTAGAGGGTTGGACTGTTTTCCAGGCCCACGGAATCTTGACGGAAAAAACAGGTGACTGCTGCCGAGAACTCCACCGTGTGGGTGATCGATCGTCTGGCCTTTACCAATATCATGTACGAAGCCCACAAGATGAAACTGAAGCAGTACATGGAGGTGATCAACAACGTGCAATTGTTCCATTGCCTCCTCAACGACGAGAAGGCCGCGTTGGCCGAATCCCTCTACGAGAAGCACTACATCAAGGGTTCATCGGCTCTCTAAAAAGAAAAATACGTTGCTGCATTTACTAGGTGAAAAGTTGATGATTGAGGGCGAGCAAGGAAACATGTTCTTCATCCTCATGGCGGGAAAAGTGAACATGGTCCGCCAAAACGTGACCACCAAGACCGTCGACGCTAATGAGCAACCTGGTCAATTCTTCGGCGAACGTAAAGAACGGCCTTTTGCAGCATGCCCGGGCATGCCGTGTGCCAATGCCAAGATTAGCTGGTCTTTATTTGCATAGGTGCGATCTTGAAGCACGAGCCTCGTATGTTCGGATGCGTTGCCGCTAGTGATGATGTTACCGTGGCTGCGTTGTCCAAGCAACAGTTCGAGCGTCTTCTTGGTCCTCTTGAGGAGATCTTCAACGAGGGTGCCGACCGAACATTGAGCAAGATCAAGAGCGCTGGTGCTCCTCCTCGCCCGCCAATGCAGAACATCACCATGAGTATGCAACATTTCCCCATGTCGACGCAGCAATTTTTTTCAAAACAAACAGACTCCTTGAGACGTGTTGGTCTGCTCGGATGCGGAGGCTTCGGTGCCGTCTCGCTGGAGGAACACATCGAGACCGGACAAACGTAAATTCAACTCCAAATTCAACTCCCAGCCAAAAATTCAAACCCAGCTATGCCTTGAAGCAGTTGTCGAAGGGTTACATCGTGAAGACGCGGATGGAGAAGTCGGTGATGTCGGAGAAGAACATTTTGCTAATGTGCGACTCCAAATTCATCATCAAATTGTACGCTACCTTCAAGACCAAGGACAGCTTGTACTTTCTGCTCGAGCCGGCCATGGGTGGTGAGCTCTACGCGACCTACCACAAGTACCGGTTCCACGGAAATTCCTCCAAGGCCAAGTTCTACACCGCCGGGGTCGTCTACGCCTTCGACCACCTCCACGAGAAGCACATCATCTACAGGTTTTTTTTTACTGCAACGGGTGTCGGGTTGCTGCTGGATTTTTTTGTTTGGTGTAAAATTTTAGTGTATTGAGTTTAACCCCATGTCCGTCTCTTGTATATAATGAACCCCCCCCCTTGTGGGGTCCCAGCCATGGATTAATTTAATTTTAGGGACTTGAAGCCGGAGAACGTGTTGATGGACGGGCAGGGCCACCCGAAGCTGACGGATATGGGTCTCGCCAAGCAGACGGTGACCAAGACGAAAACCACGTGTGGAACACCGGACTACTTCGCTCCTGAGGTACTCGTAGGAATTTCGCCTCCTTTCGCTAATTTCTCTTCCAGGTGATTGACTCTCGTCATGGCTACGGCAGCAGTGTCGACTGGTGGACCATGGGTGTGTTGGTGCACGAGTTGATGAGCGGTCACGCTCCTTTCGAAGCCTCCTCGCAGCCTCAGATCTACCAAAAGGTGATGCGTGGCGTCGCCTACGTCACCTTCCCGTATTAGACGCAAAATTTTTTTAAAAAAGCATTTTCTCTACTTCAGAAGGAGAATGGCACCCCATGTAATTAATACAAAAAGGTATAAGCAAAACGACCCTGAGTGCGTTGCGTTGGTGAAGGCTTTGCTTGTGCACGAGCCGAATGAGCGTCTGCCTTTGCTTCCGGGGGGCATTGCCAACGTGAAGAATCACGCTTGGTACAACGGCTTCTCATGGCAAGACATGTGGGACTTGTCGCTGACGGCGCCCTACTTGCCTCAGATCAAGTCCATGACCGATATCTCGAACTTCAAGGCAAAGGAGTCAGATATGCCGCCTCAGATCCCTTACAAGGACCCTGGAACCGGCTGGGACAGCGAATTCTAACAGGCTTGGCTTCTTCGGGATGCTAAATTCTAGGGGACAGTCTTAAGGAAAGTATAAAGTATTAGAAATTCTTCATTCCTTCAGTCTTAGAAATTTCCGTGCCGACTTTATGTTGAGGTGTTTTGGGTTACTGTACATCGAACGGGATGTTCTCTCGCAACGCTGTATTGATAAGTCGGACTTAGTGTAGTAGGTTTTTGTGATATCAAAATTCTTCATCTCATTGTGCTATAGTTAAATCATCATACGATTCTTATGTTCTTGAACTCAAATCACTTGTTTCCACGATATATATGACGACTAAAATTGTTAAAACTTGTTGCGCTCCCCAAATTTGTACCCTAAAGTTAACCCACATTTTATTTTTTTGAAATTGGAGAGATGATTTTGCCGGAGTAAAAGCGCGTAGGAGCGAGAAGTAGGGAGGAAGGAGAGTCCTGGAGACTTAAAACGCAGTCGCTTGTTAACTACTGCTCATTGAAGGCGTGCGTCGGGGAATTATGAAGCAAAACGAGACGAAAAAAATTCGAGAAATTCAGTCCGAAATGGCAGCATGTCAAATTATCGAGTTAGATTCATATTGTGCGGTCTTTGGTAGAATTGCAGTATTTCCACTGCAAGGCTATCGTTTCTGGGGATAAAACCATTTTTCAACGTGTGTATACTAATTCACGACGTGTAAGGAGTGACACTACTACATACAGGAGACGCAAAGCGGAGGTCGGAGCAGTCCCACACAAGTGGTAGAGACTCTGCAGTTTTCTGTATCGAGCAGAAGATTCTCGAATAGTAAGCACGATATGTCATGTCACTATTTTTTGTGTAGAAATAAGCTGCTTGGAAACTAGTTGCAGGCTGTGTAGAAACTGCAAATCATAAAGGACGAGGACAAAGATATTCGGACAAAAAGATTCTGATATTTTTTTTTGCAGGTCAAGCTTTGTGTTCTTGTGCTCATAGATCCCATTTCGGATGTAGACTAAAAACAGGACTTTGAAAAAAACGGCGCGTTGAGAATACTGGTGTTCGCAGTCTTATAGAAAAATCGAGCGGATATGTGAAAAAGAGTGTGTCAGCGGCTTTGTATGGCAGGATCTTGCGAGTGAGTAGGTGAGACGCGGTCGCCTGTCGCGGCAGATGTTTGAATTGTTTGGAAACCTTCTAGGGTTATATTTGTGTTTGGATGGCTAAGTTGACTGTAGTGTTGGATGCCGAAGTTGACTGTAGTGTTGGATGGCTTCAAAGTGTGGCAGGAGAAGAAGATCTCCGGGAGGCGATGTGCGAGGCAGCGCGGGGGGGGCTGGCGGTACTACGCGGGAGGGGATTCCGGGTGGAGCTTCCGCCGGCGCAGCATTTGCGGGAAGCTATCTGCGAGGCGGCAAGGGGGGTGCGCCAGGGGCGGTGGCTGCAGCTATTTGCACGCAAAGCGAGCGCGCCCTTGCGTATCATGTTAAGCGCGCGCCCATTGCCCGGCGCACCGCGCATGCGGGGGCAGCGATCTCGGCGCAGCATCCGGAAAAAGTGGCGCAGCGCTATACCGGATAAAACCGCCCGCGCGGTAATGGCGCAGCGCCTTTGGCGTCCGGATTGTGTGTCGGCGTCCAGATTGTGTAGCGACTTTCATTTAAGGCGTCCATGTGTTCGTTTTTTTGTGGCGACGATTTGTGGGAAAAGCGTGCGACGGGGTTATTGTGGCAGGGCCGCCCGACTGGGTGCGTGAGCTGCTGTCTTTTTTCGGATAAGTGTTTAAACTGTTTGGAAACTCTTGTAGGGCTCATTTGTGTTTTTGGAGGAGAGGTTTGGAACGGCTGCGTTCGGGTATGGTATAGCCGAGAAGTAGCCGGGAAGATATTCGAGGAGAAGGGCTGGCCCTGGTGTTGGCAATGGATTCCGGAAGGCCATGGCAGCTGCGGCTGCTCGCGGTCGAGGCGGTCGCGCAATGCTGCATGGAGGTAGGGGCCACGCAAAAAGGCCTGGAAGCCATGAAAGAGCTCGCTTCAGATTCCGAAACTTCTTTTCAAGTTAAAAGAGCGGCCGCCGAGGTGGTTGAAATGCTCGAGGAGGTCATAACCGCAGTATGGGTCGTATCCTGCGTTTCTTTTGTAAAACAAGTTTGGCCGCGCCCGGGGTATATTTGTGTTTCGGGGCCGTTTTGGGGCCGGAAAAGACTGCCGTGTCCCGAAGACTAGAGGGGGGAGGCCGGCTGCAATTGCTGTTCGGGTACGAATAACGACAGCTGGGGGCTTGTAGTCGCTTGTACATTTAGCGCCCACGAAGCTGCCCGAGGCTTTCTGCCGCAGAGGGGCCAGCAGCAGAGGCCCACCACCACCAAAAGCCGCCTGGCACGCCGATCGCAGCAAGCAACCGAGGCATCCATCCAGGGGCGGGGGGCGCAACTGCTTCGAAACCGCTGCATCCGCATGCGCGCTGCGTCGGGCACTGAGCGCGTCCGGGAGAATAAAGCGCACTAGAACTCGGAGAAAACAGGTTTCGGCGAGACGTTGTCTCGGAAATCTAAGCAGCGCAGCACCGGCGGTGGAGCGCTGCTGCAGAAAGCTGCGCCGAAGGCGCTGCACGCATGTCGCAACAAGGCTGCGGGGGTCTAATGTGCATATAGCCGCGCCGCTCCAGCGCGATTTGTAGCGCGCGTCTGCGTCCAGACTGTGTAGTGTTTTCCCTGTTCAGCGGCTCATGTGTTCGTTCTTTTGCGGCGCCGATGTGTGGAAAAAAGCGTGCTATGGGGTTTGTGTGGCCGGATCGTCTGACTGAGTAGGTGAGATGCTATCGTCTTTATGGTAAATGTTTAAACTGTTTGGAAACTCTTGTAGGGGACATTTGTGTTTTGGACTGCGAGGGCCCTGGGACTAATAGGCAAACAGCAGAGGGAAGATCTGTGGAAGGAGCTCAGCACAGGGCGCCGAGAAAGAAGGCGCTCGAGGCTGAGTGGCGGGGGCATGGCGATTGGGCGTCGCGTGTCCTTTGCGGATGTGATGGAGGGGCGCGGCGCCTTCGAGCTGCTGGCGGAAGCGGATGAAGAAGCACCAGGGGCAGAAAGGGTAGCGCGCGTAGATTCTTTTGGCAGCGCGGCTATTCGCGCGTCGCTGCTGAGTGCGCGAAGCGCGAAACGCGCTGAGGAAGCAGACACGGCGGGGGCCAAGCTGCTATCGGCCCTAGCTTACGCAGAAAAGGTGAAGCGAGCTACCCCTGATTGACTTTAGGGCGCGGCGCCGCGTGGATCTGCTGTGCCCGGTGAAAAAATTTGTTGTAGGGGAAGCTTCGTGTTCTTATGCTCATAGAGGTCACTGCGTAAGTAATTCTCGTAGAATGGTTAGCTCTTAGTTTTCGAGGACCACCTATTAGAGAGCTACTAGGCATCTCAAGAGGTCATATTAGAGAATTTTGCGTATATGCTCCACTAAACTTCCCGTGACCTAGGTAAAACTAGTGAGTTATTTCGCCCAGGGATTGTACAGATTGTACAGTAGATATACTGCAGGTGTAGGAAGAAACCCATGCTGCAGGGGCGAATCCGGCGGTAAGCACAAGATACTTTGTCCAGATGTCAGTGGCTGAAGTGGGAGAATTTTTATGCTCGGTGGAGCTGTTCGCGGGACTCGATGATGCCGAGCGGGAGGCGATCGGGAGAGGCATGCTCTTGAAGACATTCAGTCCAAACGCCGTGATTTTCAAGCAGGGAGACTTAGGGGACGCATTCTATGTGATTGTTTCCGGCACGGCCAATGTGATGGTAAGGCCAAGTGACTTCATCAAAGCCGGAGACGAGGTGAAGTTGCAAACGGATCTTTCGTTTGCTGGAAATCGTGTGCCGATGGGCACGTTGGCCAAAGTAGACACCTATAACCCGAGTAGAGATTATCCTTACACAGTGCGCGTGCAAGGCACGGGTCAGCGTGGACGTGTCCTCCCGACCGAGATCGCGTACTAGTGTGTTTAGAAATACTGGTCTTTGAACTGAGTAAAATCCATAGATACTGCAACTGAGTAAAATCCATAGGCCCCTGACGGGCGTGCCAGACGACGTGTTTGTGGCGAAACTCCGGACAGGGGACTACTTCGGGGAGCAGGCGTTGTTGAAAAACTCAACGCGAAATGCAACGATAGCAGCAGGGGCTCATGAAGAATTGAAAGTTGCCGTGCTCAATGCTTTCATCTTCAAGCAGCTGGGGCTGGGTGAAAAGCTCGCGTTCGCGAAAAGAAAAGCAGTCCAAGTCTTTGACGACGAAAAGTCATCGGAAGCGGAAAAAGGGGTGCTGCTCAGTGAGCCTGTCTTGGTAAAATGAAAAACATTTTTTCCTAGGATACGACGAAAAGCAGTGAAGAGAGCGCGCTGATTGCAGATGCAATAAAGAGAAACAAGGTTTTTGATACTGAAGCGAAGTTAGATTTTTGATCTCTTAAAGATAAGAGACTCTGGTCGTGTGATTTTCAGAAATTGAGCGAGTTGGTTTCGTTGGACGATGGGCAGCTGCGGACATTGGTTCGAGGAGCTTGGCGGAAGGAGTCATTGCCAGGTGATGTAGTGATAAAGCAAGGAGACGCCAATGCAAGTGAATTCTTCATCGTCAAGAGCGGGGAGTACGAGGCAGCTGAACTTTAATATAAAATTTACTAGAATTTTTTTTTTTTCGAAATTACTTCGCTTCCCAGGTGACGCTAAACGCCCAGAGAAAAAGTATCGACGACGTGCTCGGAACTCAGCTAACGTTGGGTACCATTAAGAGTGGTGGCACCTTCGGAGAACTCGCATTGCTCTATCAAGGTGGGACTCATCTCATATCAGATCGCGTATTTACTTCATAAATAGCGCCTCGAGCGGCTACCGTGACGTGCTCCAAGTCAGGGACGCTGTTCGTGGTGGACCGCTACAGTTTCAAAGAAGTATTAAAAGCGAAAGAAGAATCGAAGACGAAGGAGTTTTATAATGCATTTTCTCTTTTTTTGTTGGGCAACCTCATTGGAATAGGCATCTGAAGATTCTGAGCTCAATCCCGCTGTTTGACTGTCTGGTGGCAGACGAGAAGGAAGCGCTGGCAGGGAGCTTGGTCGAGTCAACGTTCTTAAAGGGAGAAGTTATCATGAGAGAAGGGGAGGAGGGCGAAGCATTTTACATTCTCGCCAAAGGCAGAATAGCGTTTTCCAAGGGCAGGTTTTTGTTCTGCATTAGTAGACCTGGTCTTGGGACCATAAGGTTGTTTTGCGCGCGTGGCTTGGCCCCCATGCAGCCATCAGGCCTCTTCTTGAATACTACAGCAAAGAGATCAGCGTTATGGACAGCGGCCAGCCGGAGAAAGGGTGTTTTTTCGGGGAGCGGAGCCTACTAAGAAAAGAGCCCCGCGCAGCAACCGCGACGGTGGTTTCCGATGAAGCTACTGCTCTGGCGCTGACTAAGGCGAGATTTGAAGAGCTCCTCGGAAACT
>Ga0099797_101042_pt1 | contig 15605 bp, 15 predicted proteins | sample Uncmet_Sort48C_1_FD_89871 | JGI IMG/M metagenome (GOLD analysis project Ga0099797, IMG submission 89871) | Marine eukaryotic communities from CALCOFI LINE 67, Pacific Ocean - C012_Sort48C_1 | ecosystem: Environmental > Aquatic > Marine > Oceanic | place: Pacific Ocean: Monterey Bay | collected... | reverse complement strand
TGGGGGAGGGGATTCGAAATAACGTGTCGGCCATTTCTTGTTCAACTTGATCGGTATCATTGTTCGTGTATCTTTTGGGCGTGTTTTTGTAGTCCACTCACTCTGGATGCACTTTCGTTTCAAATCCTTGGGGTTGTTTGGTAACCAAATCGGTCTGGAAATAACAACATGCACGCAATTTAATGTACAAGTGCAGCTGCCCAAACTACCGGGGACATAGACATAGCAAGTTCTTAACAAGCAAGCCCAAACCACTGAATCTTTTAGTTTCCACCGAACAGTCAACAAGAACGTGCGATAAGGTGCCTGGCGGGCCTTGCTACCCAAGTTCACCTATGGCTCTTGCAAACTCCAGTGCCTGGCGGGCCTTGCTACCCAAGTTCACCTATGGTGCAGGCCCTTGGTTCTTCTCACCTGCTAAATTTCATGCGGCCCAATAATCCAACGACCCATTCTGATTTTCCATCCGGACCCTACCACGGAATGTAGTATGGTCACCTGAAGCGGAAGATGATGAAGAAGACAAAGGATTTTCGCCCTTGCCTGTCTGGCCTTCGCCCTTGCCTGTCTGGCTTTCACCCTTGATTTCATTGACCACGCCGCTTGCCTGTCTGGCCTTCTTCTTCGGCGGCACAATGCCTTAACCAACTCAATTCAAAGAAAACTAGAAATGATAAAAATATTACTACATCTGAAATTAATAAAACTAACCAGAAGCCCGTGAACAACAAAAAGCCCATGAACAACAAGAAACCCGCGAAAAACAGGAAGCCTGTGAACAACAAGGAACCCACGAACAACAACACAAATAATAAGACTGGTATCGATTTTCTAGCCAATGAATAACCAAAGTAATGCAGATGTTAACAAACAAGTTGAAAGTGGAATATATGTATTATCAGGTCGTGGTGCATGGATCCCCCGCCATGATTTTGTCGAGACTTGCCAAGAGGATGTCCACCACAATGTTGCTTTCCTGGACGAGCGTCATTTCCGCCAATTTGTTGATGACCTCCTAGGCAAGGGGCAAACAGTGCATACAACTTTAAAAAAACACAAGATGAGTGGTGTTGAGACGTTGTTGGAATATAACCAGATTTTGAAATTGGTTTTCCTACCCCCGAATGTCAAATCAATTCAAATTATAAGACGGAAGCGAAAGTGAAATCCCAAACCTTGTGCAACACGAAGCACTTGACTTCGATCTCGTTCATCATCATGCGGCGCCCTTCGAGATCGTTCATCATCAGGCTGTGGATGAATTGAGAAATTGCCTGCTGCGTTTTTTCCTCCGAGAGGACTTCCTGAAGTGCCACCTCGGCAACGGACTGAGACTTGCCCTCCATTGTTGCAACTACAAGTGTAGTGACTTTAAGGGTATTGAGCCGAATCGAGGCTCCCAACTCATGATTAAACATAACATATTTTGAAAAATTTGGCACATCAAGGCCGAACAATGATAATCCAACTCCATGCCCTTATACTCTAACACAATGGACAGAACAAGTGGGTGTGGCCTTCAGCTGCGGCCTTCTGTGATGTCGATCACATGCGACTATATATGGGCATGCATGGTGTTGAAGTATCCTCTGTCAGCAATGGAGACCCAATGAATCCGGTGCGACCCCAATGGTAGTGTCTGTAAAAAACATGACTGTAAGCAATCTAAAAAACCTGACTGTAAACAACAATAATGGAATGCAAGGGGACAACGCGAGAAGGAACATGGGAAATAACGTGGCACTAAACACACAGAATGTAGGAAACCAAGATAACACACACACCCACCTGGCAACAAGCACACTGAACCACGAAATATATTGGAACCAGACACCAAGCAACACTGCCACTGAGAAAGCAAAAATATCACACGTAATATGTAGTAGAAGCACACACACCAGCAACGGAACAATGAAACAAGAGACAACAACCATCCGGAAAACAAGAACCACAACAATTATGACATCAGCAACAACAACTATAATATAGTCACAACCAGAAACATACAACAAAGTACAAATAAAAGAAAGAACCCATGGAAATCGGGGCGCCTCCGCCCCGGCATGAGCCACCAACATCATTTGAATAAGAACCCCTTTTAGGCAAGTCTACAAGGTTCTGTCAAATATGCCCACCACGTAGTTCTGCATTCCCTGGACATGAGGCTTTCTGGTTAAGTGCGAAAATGATAATGTCAAATAATTGTCAAACCAAATGGACATTGGCAAACATAACTGCCTCTCCATGGATGTATCTGAAAACTGAGAGTTTGGGATGATAACTGGACCAACCGAAAAGAAATTACATACCGTGTGTTTTCAGATGCAAGAAACTTTGTACTTTAAAAGCGGAGGAGGCATGCAATCGAGAAAGGAACATGGTGTAAACTGAATTAGAAGCTCTTTGCACATAACATATAAACCAACAACTGAAAATCATATCCAGCTTAACCAGAAAGCCTCGAATCCAAACGACAGAAATCCACAAAGCTGGGTCCTTCTTTACATGTCTGACAGTCACAACATCAAGTCTGCATCTGGCTATGTGTGGAAAGATTGCAGCACCTGAAGGAACCTACTGCGTTAGTTTGCAATATTGTTGTCTTTTGATACTCTGCTAGATTTACTATTTATTTCTGAAATTTCTACACATGCTGTGTGAGCCTATCAGGTCACATCAACTCAGACGAAGCTCTCGCACTGAAAGCACATACATCCACCACATCACAGCTTTCCTCCCATCCAGCTGCGTGAGAGATCGCAGTTGCCAAAAGGTCTGCTACATGATGAGGATATGGTTCTGCAACCTTGGTCCACATGACACCACTTGGAGATGCTCCTCTCAACACTTGATGCTCATGACCACCAGTGCAGAAGCACTTGACACCCTCTAGACCATTGATGTTTGTAAAAAATGCTGTGCGCTTTCGCCATGGTGCACCAAATCGGCAATAATCAAGACGCATGAATGATCCAACACGCCTGCGTTTCAGTACTCTCCAGCAAGGCAGAAGCCAAAAAAATGAAGAGTCCGGGTTCTCCACCCAGAACAACATAGTTTTGTAAAATTCCTTGACCAGCTTGGCCGCCCACTTTGCAAACGAATTGCCATGCCTCACTTTCACCCGCATGGCTTTTGAAATGTTTGGTTTCCCATATGGATATTGGGCACTCCTGACAGGAGGAACCACTGCCTTGCATTTCGCCAGATTGCTTCATGGAAGGTTTTCACTGTGTCCTGTGCTTGCATAGCGTGCAATCAATGGAGCCATCACTATACCACATATTTGCAACATTTGTTTGAAATTTCCAGTTGCAACAAATAACCTTCCATTAAATGTCCATCTTGCCCTGCTCATCGATGAGCAAACTGGACCACCTCCAAATGCCCGGAAGCACCCAGCATGTGCGCACTCTTCTATGAATGAGCGTACTTGAAGACTCAACAAATTCTGTTTCACACAATCCTCCATCCACTCATAGCACAGCACCCATGGAGCACCATGGTCTACGCATGCCTTGGCATGCCTTTTGGACCCACTCCACAAATCTAACACACCCTGTGCATCCAAATCTGGTTCAAGCAAAGATTCTGACCATATGAACTGCTCCCTTGGCAACTGCTCTAACAATCTCCTACAATCCAGCTGTGGCAACCATCTACCAGCATTGATATTGTCCAATGCCATGCGATGCCCTGCCTGGGGCTGTGGCACTGGGAGTATTATACTGCCATCACTGCTGAGAGATGTATCACTGTGCTCACTACTCATGGCTATGTTGATTATGTGTCCCACACACCAATAACTATGACTGGAGCCACTTGGTGTGCAATCGCTGCCAATACTTATCCCCAACCCCATGGCTTCGGATGTGAATGTGAGATTTGTGGATTTGCTGGACTCCATGAGGATTCGATTGGTGTAATTGGAATTTAATGTGGATTTAATATGGAATTCATGTGGATTTAATGCGGATTTAATATGGTTTAATGTGTATTTAATGTGGATCTACTTTGTTTAATGTTGATTTAATGTTCATTTAATGCGGATTTAATCTGAAGGTATGGTGGATCGAATGTGCAATTAATGTGGATTTACCATGGATTGAATGTGGAGTTAATGCAGATTGAATGCAGCTTTACTATGGATTTAATGTGGATTTAATGTTGATTTAATGCGGATTTGATGCAGATTTAATGTAGACTTAATGTGGATTTAATACGGATTTAATGTGGATTTAATACAGATTTAATGCAGATTTAATGTGGACTTACCAGGCTTTCATGTGGATTTGATAAAAGTATGTGAATGCAACGGATTTAATAAGAGTTGCGATTTAACGTGGTTTTGTTCGAATTTCCATATCAATCCAATATGAATCAGTGGCACACACACGGAGATGCTGTAAAAGTATTAATTTATGCGTGGATTCAATGCAGATGCCATGGCACTATTTCATGCAGATTTAACATGAATTTAATGCAGACTTAATGTGGATTAATGTGGATTTAATGCTGATTTAACAACGATTTAATACAGATTTAATATTGATTTAATTTTGATATAATCATGATTAAAAATTGACCCCTAAAGGCAACAAATGGAGCCCCAATGGCCGTCCAAAGGCCACACAAGGCAAGCCAATGCTCCCCAAAGGCCATCAAAGACAAAGGAGCCCAATGAAGGCCAAAGGCACCCAGAATGGGTGACCAAACCCTCAAAATTCTAAAAATAAGCTTTTTGACATTATTTGTTTCAATATCTCCCGGTTAAGACCCCAAAATGTTACAATAATTCTTTTCAACACCTACTGCCTATTACCTCCCTGACTGCGCCACTGCACAAGGACAGATCGAGAACGAAGATCTGCAACGAACAACAACCAACAAACAACAAACAACAAACAACAAACAACAACTAACAAACAACACACAACATTTAACAAACAACAAACAAACACCAAACAACCGACAATGAACAACAAATGGGGTGCCTCTGGGGGCGGGGGGGTCGTTGGTGTGCCTTTGGAAGTTATCTAGCAATCGCAGATTTTTGCAGCTATTTAGCAAATGCAGTTATTTAGCATTCGCAGCTATTAGCAGTCATTTAGCAATCGCAGTTATTTAGCAATTGCAGCTAGAGATATAACATATCAAAGACACTGCGGGAAAAGGTATACTTCATCATGTTTGCTCTTCAATTCTTGTTATTCTGATGGCCATGAAACCTTGTAAAATACAAGCAGCCACTGATCAAAATTTAGTGGTCTTGCAAACTGCACTCCTGATGACAGCACGGCGGCGGGAAGGCCGAACCCAACTGGACAGGATGCTGACTCCATGAAAAATCCCAAACATGTAAAGCTATACATGCACCCACATCAATATGTATGGTGAATGAGAGCAGCGTAATGAGAACCGGATAAATGTAGTGTCGATTTGGCATGAGTTGAATGCGGTTTACTGTGTGTCAACATTAAATGTGAACTCAACATTGGTCAGCTGACAATTCCTGTGAATTTCATTGAGATTACCCAACATTTGATGAGTGTGTGGCAGCACCCACTGATGCTTGCCTCTGACTTTGATTGAATATCATTGGGTCCCCCAAGTAAATAGAGTTCTGACTGCTCCAGCTACACAAGCTGTACTCTCAATGGCGCATTTGATAAAAAGAAGCAACACGCTCAACCATATACCAAACTGCTGAATTAACAACCAGCATCATGTAGGTCATCAATGATACGTGGCCCTGGTGGGTATGGTGGATCACTGTTTTGCAGATCGAAGCGCAGGCCAGCATATTTTTCAAACTCCCTATCTCATTGCACCATCAGATCTTAAATCGGATTTTCATGTTGTTATAGATTTCACAAAACTCTAACACAGGTAGGTGGTCCGGAATGCTGAATACAATTGGTCATGACTGGCAGACAATGCCTTCTTGAGCTGTGTCTCGGTTGCAGTAGCTGCCAAGCAAAACATGCAAGATGCCCATAGCATACCTTTGCCGATCTCCAAGAACTTGCAAATCTCAAAACATGATTTAGTTGGACTTTGCGAATGGGACAACTCACATTCTCTCAAGCAACATGAACACATGAATAATATTAGTGGAGGTACTGAAGCCCCACCGACTTTCGAAGTCACCCAATGAAACCTCTTGCAATTCCCTCATGTGGTCGCCTTCATCTGGCAGATATTGCTCCAATTCAGAATAGCGTACACTGCGTAGAACATCTGGAATGTGCACATCAATAACCTGCAAGAACGGACGCACATGGTGCTTAACCATGTATCCTCCAATCTTTTTGTCTCCAGCACCGAAAAAACCAGCAACTTCAACACCACGCATATCAGGTGTTACTTTCCCTGTGCATAAATTTCCTTGTTGGTCAAAGTGTAAACCACGAAGCATCACTGCAACTCTGACCAAAGCGCCCATGAAGTGATGAACTTCATCCTCCATTGTAAGAGCTGATAAAGCTGCAACTTTTGATCAATTATTGTCACATATTTTCAAGGAAAAAACAGTGTTATGGGTTATCTGATTGGTAATGATGTAACATACCTGCCACAGACTATTTGATTCACAACAAGGATGTGAGCCCTCCCCCCACATCATGTCAGTTCCACTAATCACTGCTGTCTCTTGCTATTCCATTGCTAAGATAATGAACTGCCATTGGCATCATGCTGTCTTCATTTGGTTTCAAACTTGTTTTACCTCAGCACCACCCTGTTCCTCATGCTAGTTTTCCTAATGATACTTTTGGGGTAACTTCACAACAGGAACATGAAAAATGGGACCTTGATTGCTACCCCAAGTAGAACTAGTCACATGAGCTGCACACATACAGACTGAAAATAATTTCTGAGTTGGGCTCACTCACAACCTCTGATAGACAGCCACATCTGTATGCAGCAGCTCCTGTTGGGAGGGAAATGTGATATCACCACTGTTGCTGATAAGAGACTCCAATGCCTTCATGCCACCCTGATGTGGCACATCTGCCAGATAGTATACCATGCCTTGTAATTATGAAAGGTATGGGTACCACGTAACACATAAGTGCACTGATCACTGTGACCACATCATACCACAAACAAGTCACAGAGCCATATCACATCTGGTGTGTTAGCTCCTCATCATGTGACCACAACAAATTGTGCAATACTGCGAAAGTTACAATGTCATGCCTTTGTGCCCAAGACGCACTTCTTGCGTATATCCGTTCATGGCCTTGTTGCTGACGATGCCAAGCTCACCATTGGGTTCATTCCAGGAATGCAGGTATTACTGTTATTCAATATTCCATGTGATCTTGGTGTGATACATAAACAGGACCCCTCTTTGTAGTACAACTCTGCATCATATTATGAATCCCTTGTCACGCATCTCACAATATGTGCTGCACATACAACTGCATCATACCCTGTGTGCTGATCATGACTCCACATGACACCGGATACCCTAGATACTTCAATTTGGATATTTGCACCATTTTCTAACTACGCCCCTGCTGACGAGCTAAGTTGCGCAACCCTGTCTGGACAAACATCCGCCCTGAATCCATACTCTTGAGGGTCTGCGTAAATGTCTTGCCATCAGCATATCGCACTGCTTTCACAAGTGCATCCCACAAAAACTCTGGGGTGAACGCAAATCCTGCTGACAGCACATGATGCTCGGTGAGCAAACGGTTCCAAAACCTCACAACTGATGGCCACTTCAAGTTGTGGGTAATCCAGAGAGCCACCTGCATCTTGTTTGTAAGAGTCACGCCAGGTGTGCAGCTCGGGCAGACTAGTTGGAACGTCCTTCACCAAGCTGCCCAGAACTGAAACAAATCAAGTAAGGTTGCATTTGAACAAAGCCTGACCAATATGTGGCTGCAGACCACATCATGCATTATGCCCACATTGATTTACTGGACTGTGCCCTGAATTTGCATGCATTTGTTTCATTTGCATGTGTGTATGGTATTTTTGTTTCAATGTTGGCTGACACAAGTGTTTGCACTGTTGCACATGTGACTGCCCATAATGTGACAGTTTGATTGGTTGTTCAATTTGGTACCTGTGGGGGTTTGTCTGGGTGGTCATGCGTTTACACATGTGCATGTTGGATTGTTTGCCTATGTGTTTTTTGGGACTGCTCACATGTTCTGGCACATGTGTGAGATTTGGGTTGTCAACCACGCACGCTACAAAAGTCTCTCCATGTGGTCATGGCCAAGTCACTCATACCATGAGTTCCAATCATCTGGCAAACTTTGCTTCCACACAAATGCAGTCTTCGCCACCATCTTGTGCACCAAGGACCATGAGGAGCCATAGCGCCTCAAGATGGAATTTGATTTAGCAATATGAGATTATTTTATCAAACCATCATGAGCCATAGTCTTGGGTGATCGCATTTGGCTAAGAAACTGAAGTTTCTGAATTCTAAGAAACCCAAGCTAAATAGCACAAAACACACATTCACAACACATCTACTAAATCTTATTGGATACGCACTAAATCCTAATTAGATTCCATTAACTTCCAATGAGGATCAGCATTAAATTCCTGATGACTCATATTAAATCCAAAGCAAAAACACTAGGTCCACAGTAGACCCACAGTAAATACTTCCTCATTCTTCTGAGTCCGCATGAGGTTGGGATCAACTATCCCCAATGAATGCAAAACAACATATATATATGTGTCAACCAGAGGCTGCATAAATTTTATGCAATCCACAAAGCTGAGTTGGAAAAAGCATAAACTAATCCTGATAGGTTAGAGCTGTGCATGAGTGAGCCTCACTCCCAATGGCGTCACATATTGCGTGGTACTTGTGCCATCTGCCACAGTCTCCCCGAATTTCCTGTCATAAATGTAAGTCACCAACAGGCCTGGTTTGAAATAATATTGATAATTCGATGCTAGAATATATGATTTGGTTTGATTTTATCAGCATGTTAACTAAATCAGCACATTACTGGTTAGTATTGCTGTGTTTGTCCAACTACCACTGGCTTGGTGATGTGGGGTGATGTGGCATTGGTGAACTGCTGGTGATGTGGTGATGATAACCTGTTGGGGTGATTGGAGATGATATGGGAGTCATCTGTCTAAATAACCATAAGTAATGCAATCCTGTGTTGGGCGCACCACCGCCCTCCGCAATTTGACAAGTAGAAATTGCGTGGCTTTCCACATCCCAGCACTTCACACTGGCACCGCTCGCAAAATGCTGAATCTGCTGTAGCCTTGCTGTCACAGACTCTGTCATCTGACTGCTTTTTGGAGCGAGCTGACCGCTTTGCAAAATGCAACTTATGCCCACAATTACCAAGTGAAGTAAGGGAATAGATTTGAGGGTGGATGATTTCCTCACAAAATTGAAATTGTTCATGTGAAACACTTTCTACACATAACACACATCATACCAAACAATGACAGACGCATGAGATGCAGACAAAACCTTCATAAAACACCACTGACATACACATGACCACACCTCTGTGGTGCTGTTTTGGAAAGCATCATCCTGCCTCAGTGACATGTGTTACCAGAACACTGACATAGACTGTCATCATCAGCATGCCCAGCAGCAGCACACGATACTTCCTGTTGGGGAGATACTTGGCAAATTTGACCACCTGTTTCCTTTTCAGATGATGCGCCGCAATTGGATGCCTGCCTGGGTGATGCTCCACAAGCTGGGTCCTGTCGGGAGGCATGTGCAACAGACATCGGAACAATTGTGCCCACATCATGCCGGGCAACCTTGCACTGTGGCTCTGGTACTGAGCCAATGGTCTGATAATACAGGGCAATGACATCCCCTGTCTGCTTGCGATGTTGTGGCACCCACTGCAAGCATGCCAATGCCCATGGTGACAGGGCTGGCTCATATGGCGGCACCCCACTTGCCAAAAGCCGTAAGGCAGGGTATGCATCCACCTCTTCTGGGGATGGAGATCCAATGAACGGCAAGAGCGCCTCCACAGTCATGCTGTCAGCAATGACATGTTGGCTGACTGCCGCAGAGTCTGTGATGGCTGCCAAGCACACTCCCAATGCCCACAGGTCTTCTCTCTGATGCCTGTCAGACCCATCTGGCTTGCCCATGTGTAGTTGCACATGGGCCCTTGTTGCAGAAGGAACACCCAATGCATCTAACAAAACCTCTGGTGCTCTGATGTATTCCTGAACCGGCTCACTGAATGATACACAACAAGCATTGTTGCTGTATGGTGCTGACAGATAGGGCTACCAACTGAATCCAAATCCTTACATATTTAATCCATGTGCAAGTGAAGACTCCAAGGGTTTGTCAGACTATGTTGTATGTGCTCATGCACAAAGAACCGTGTTCATTACATGAATTTGCCATTAGTGATGACAGAGCTACACCCCTATGCTAGAGTCACCAAGAGAGACACCTATCCCTTCTGAAGTCTTTTGTGATGTCTATGTGTGAAGAGCATCTAAACTAGTGAAGACTCTGTAGCTTGGGTTTCCACACCCAAGCACCTGGCAGATGAGAAGCTCGAGCCAAAGTCGCAAAGCTTCAGGATGACGCCAAACCTGTCAGATGCCACCAAAATATTGTTGAGACTCAAGTCCCCATGGATGAGCCTGAGCCGGTGCAAATGCTGCAGCCCCAAGGTAATGTGCAGTGGCCATTCATGGTGCTGTGGGTTCTGGTATACCATGGACAAATGTAGTAATAACTAGGGGCAGGAAGTAGATGGATAGTTCAGGAATGCAAATATGCCATACAAACATGCACAACTCACACTTGAGGATGCAGACACTGAGCATTAGGTTCCTCACAATTATATAAAGAATGCTGATGTTTCTTACAATCAAATTAAATCGATATCAAAACACATAAGGTCCAAATTAAATATACATTAAATCCACATTAAAGCAAGATTAAATCCGCATTAAATCCACATTAAGTCCACATTAAACCCACATTAAATCAACCTTAAATTCGCATTAAATCGGCACTAAATCCACATTAAATCAATATTAAATCCACTTTCAATCCGCACTAACTCCACATTGAATCCACATTCAATCTGCATTAAATGCACAAACGATCAACAATACATTCATAAGAAATCCGCATTAAATCAACATTAAAACAACATTAAGTCAACATTACATTCTGATATATATATATATATATATATATATATATACATATGTGTGTGAGCCTATGCGAGTTATTGTGAGAGAAAGCTGATCCCATGGTACTGTCTCTTCCTTTTGCACTGCCACGTCAAACACCCTGGCCAATGTTGATGAACACATCGGATAGACCAATGCCTTGACTGGAGAGAACTACTACTATGTGCCTCTTATTGAAAGTTTGTCTGAAACTATATGTGTATCACATCAGGACAGCCTGTCACCAAGACTTCAACAATCACTGCAAGCAAGCACTGATTACAATACAGCAGTCACACATAAATACAAAAGGCCTGCAATGATCTGGTCCAGCTACAAGCGTGCGTCCACCATCTGTGGTGTAGTGGTCCAATAATGTCTGCACATTTGGGTGTGCATGCACACGCAAGAAGTCTGCTGTCAGCAGCTCCACTCCCTGAACCCATCAAGACAAGCATATAAATATTAATATCAAACTCCAGATATCAGTCCAACACACAATGCATCTTCTGTTGGAGAATCTCACGCTAAAATCATAAGTCCCTGACAGAGCATAACCCACATTCACCGGATCTCTCCATCACTTCTGATACTCAACTAATATGTTGACAGCGTACACAATAAATACTTATTAACCAGCTAAGCTTCTCCGACCGACTCTGAGTTGGATATCAGCTTGATCGCCACCAATGAATTTGTGCTGCGGTCGTGGTGGGCCTTGACTCTTCCAAACCTGACATGTTGTCTTGTTCGATACTCTAGCAATTAACACCCCACAATGCATAATGTTCTGGGAACAACAACATATGATATATCATAAAAACCCAAGACACCAGCATGCCATGTCTCATATCATGTTGAGTCCATGCTCTAACTTAGTAAGTTCTTCCAGTTAGGATAACGACCCCTGACCCAACCTGCCTACAGGGTCCAGGACTGGCTGGTAGCGCTGCACAGGATCCCACCATTGCTGCATCATGAATGCTACCCTAGAATGAAATGAAACAGAATACCTGTATGTTTTGCTGGCTTTTTTTTATCCCACACCCAACATAACCAACATTGAACAATATCCGCTTGTCTATGCTTGCCACTCCACATCACTAAAACCCCAAACTGGATGGCCATGCAGTATGTGTTCAACTTTGGTTATGTTAGATATGGTAATACCCGAAGCAGAAACAACATACAGCTATCATGTTCATGCTGCATCCCCAAACTGCCTGTAGGCTTGCTAGCTACTAGGCTGTCAGCCACAGATGCTACACACCATCAAACATTGCATGCCAGCTGCTGATGGAGCCTGTGATGGGGAATGTTAATTTGTTTACCACTAGAAGTGCCTGACAAGTTTGTGACAAATCTGATGAGTTTGTGACCAATTCAAACATCAATTATCATTACTACAAGTATTGTATCAAAGCTGGCGGCTAACCCAAAGCGGGTATCAAACCCATGCAACGTGTTGTGCATAAGCAAATATTTCCCACAGTTTTAATGTGGATTTAACGCGGATTTAATGTAGATTTAATGCGGATTTAATAAGGATTTAATGGGATTTAATGCAGATTTAATACAGATTTAATGGATTCAACATAGATTTAATGTGGATTTAATATTGATTTAATGTGGATTTAATGTGGATTTAATACAGATTTAACACGGATCCCTGGCCCAAGCAGACAGGACCTCCAAACCAAAATTCTATCCCCTCTGAGACTCTGAGGAAGCTTGTGTGATCAAATCCTTACCTGGACCTACCATTGACACAGGGACTGGCCAGGCCAGCTGTGCCTGACAGGCCCATGGCGCCCCATGGGCCCATATGGTCCCATGGGCCCGCATGGTCCCATGGGCCCACACAGCTGGGCCTGGGGCCCGGGCCCAAGGCCTGGGCCCTGCTCCCTCTCTGCACCCCATAACTGAGTGGGGACGGGAGGGGGAGGTGGGTATGTGCGTAGCTAGGCAGGGTGGGGTTGAGAGGTATGAACTGCTATACCAGTTCATAGAGATCTTCAGTGGAATTGTTTTTTGAGCAATCACAGAACTTTTGGGAATAATAAAAATCAAAAGGAAATTGATGAGACACCGCTGCAATACTTCTGATAAGTATTCATAAGAATAACAAAAAAACTCTAATTGGAATCAATACAAAGGACAGGAATTCATGAGAACTAACGCGTAATCTACAAGAAATAACAATAATTTCCAATTCAAATTCACAAGAAATCGTGCAATTTCCAAATTCATTTGGCTTTTGGTCTGTGGGGGTGGGGTGAGCAAGGGGGAATGTGCAGCCTCTTGTCATTGAGGTCCTACAACATTGAATGTGTTTAGGGGGTGGGCTGCTAATATCTGGATTGCCAACAACAAATACTGTTTTTTTTTTTGTTTGTAACTTGTCCAACAACACATATTTCTTCTTTATAATTTTGCCAACACAAAGTATGTGTTTTTGCTTAAAAAATAGCAACAAAATATGTTGACTTTGTTGGTAAATGTAAGAATACCGATATGTTTTGGCACCAGCAACATTTTGCCAACTACAGTTTTTTTGCTGGGAGGCATGGAATGCTACAAAACTTCATACATGTCTTCAACGGAATTAATTCTGACCACATGAAGTGATTTTGAACATGACCTTACGAAGCTGGCACACAACTTGTGCCACTATTGTTTTGATGAATCAATCGTTTTTGCCATGACGAGATCCAGACAAATTGTCTTGGTTGATGTTCGGTGTACCCAGCTCTGAGTGGCATTCTGTGTTGCTTTCATTCTGCTGGGAATTCCGGATTTGCAACAATATGTGATGTCAATAATATATGATTATGCGAAACTGCCATTTCCATTGGATAACTTAAGGTGTCCCAGGATAAGGCTGGATGATGGGAAACTTATCAGAGCAATAGTTGACACTATAAATGTTGTCTGAGGTGTCCCCATATAAAAACGTACCAAACCAAATGCCGAATTCATTGTATTTTCGAATACTTTTATAAGATTTCTATACATATTTCTTGCATGGTTTTCCTGAGTTTGCTGGGCCAGGGGCTGTGGGCTGGGGGCCATGCGCTGGGAGCTGTGGGTCAGGGGCCATGGGCTGGGGCCGGGGGCCGTGGGCCAGGGGCTGTGGGCTGGGGGCTGTGGGCCGGGGGCTGTGGGCCAGGGCCCGTGGGCTGGGGTTCATGGTGGGCCAGGGGCCATGGGCTGGGGTTCATTGGCCAGGGGCCATGGGCCAGGGGGCCTGGGCCCATGGGGCCCACATATATTTTTATACATTTCATACAGTTTTACATATATTTCATACATTCAAAAATATTTAATACATATGCTTATATTTTATATATTTTATATAAAACATATACAAATCTGTTGAGAACTTATAAAACCTTACAAAAACACATAAAAAAACATATAAACAAATAAAAAATATATAAATATGGGACCAGTGGGCCCCATGGGCCCTGTGCGTCTCATGGGCCCCGGATCCTCTGATATCCTGTTGTTTAGGGTCCTTCACTGCCAGGGTGTCATCTGGCTCTGACTTTGACTGAATAACATTCTAACCACACACATCTCTCTGATCAGATATCAATACATGATCTCATGCTTTTTGAGTGGAGACCATGACAGCTCATGGAACGCGTAGACCACAAAGCATATTGTAGCTGTCTCACGCAATGCCAAGGATGGCATGAAAAAGCTGTCAGCTATTATTTGGCAACATGCACAACTTGGTCATGAACAGCTTCCACATGTTCCTACCATACTGGTGTGAAAAACCATGACATGAACATCTTGTCACATGAATATCTCGTGTGCGAAAAACTATGACACACTTGCTCACATAATTCTGCCATCCTCTGAGCTTTCCTCCCTGCCAAACATAAACTATGATATGGAAGACAACACTTGGATAACAGACTTATTCACATCTCGTCTTTGCAATCTGTTCATGAACAAGGGCTTGCAGCAAAAAGAATACATTCTGGTGGCAAAGGACCCTAACCAATGTGGTATAAGAGGACCAGTGGGGACCTACAATCTGGGGGCTGGCATGAGAAAGCTGTCAGCTGTCATTCAGCAGCATGCAGGACAACTTGGTCGTGATTTTTGCTACCATAGAGTAAATATAACTTGTGAACAATCCATGACACATTTCCTCACATGATGCTGCCATCCCCTGAGTTTTCTTACCCCAAGAACATAAACGATAATATGGAAAACAATACTTTGACAAACATAGTCATTCACAACTCTACAACTCTCATTTGAAATCCGTTCATGACCTAGGGCCTGCTGCAAAAAAGTCCACATACGAATGCCACTGGTTCATTATGACCAAGACTTTGAGCCCCAATGCCATTGGCGTGAGTCACGCCATGAGCTGGATGAGTCTGACCAATTGCCATGGCTGTCTGCCTGGTGTG
>Ga0099797_101040_pt1 | contig 15627 bp, 9 predicted proteins | sample Uncmet_Sort48C_1_FD_89871 | JGI IMG/M metagenome (GOLD analysis project Ga0099797, IMG submission 89871) | Marine eukaryotic communities from CALCOFI LINE 67, Pacific Ocean - C012_Sort48C_1 | ecosystem: Environmental > Aquatic > Marine > Oceanic | place: Pacific Ocean: Monterey Bay | collected... | reverse complement strand
CACATTTTTTGGGCAAGCGGAGATACCGAATATTTCGGGGTCGACGTGGTCGCCAGGTGCTGGCAGGATCTCGCCGGGCTCGGCGGCGGCTTTGTTGATTGGGCCGGTGACCGGGGCGTTTTGTACACGCCGGCACGGTGTCACGAAGAAGCTTTAAAGATTAAATCCGATTGCGCGTACTCGTGGGAACACCTTGGGCGCCTTGGCGGTGGCGTCGTGTCCGGAACTACTTTTAGCGAAACGGACTGCTACGAGAACGCCGCATTTTACTGGAACCGACGGGGGGCGTATTTCCTGAGAAAATGCGGCTACGCGAAAGACGATGCCGGAGACTACGACAGGGCGAAGCAGTGTTTCCAAGAGGCGCTGGAGCTTGCGAAGGAGCATCACTACGAGGCATGGTGTAACCTTGGCGTAGCCGGTGGTGGTTCCGTGTTCGGAAATTGCTACAGCGAAAAACAGTGCTTCGAACGATCCTTGTTCTACAAGCGGAACTACGCCCGCGCGTGGGAGCACCTCGCACGAGTCGGTGGTGGCTCGCCGGAATTTTCGTCCGGAATTTGCGTTTCGGCCCGAGAGTGCATGGAGATCGCAATTGAGATCGAGCCACGTCGCGCGAATCGCCCAGCATTCAGTACAAACGGGGTCACAGTGTACCCCGCCTGGGCTGTAGACCTGTAGAGAATCTTATAGTAGCTCGCAGAGCGTCTATTCTAGCAGTAATGTTCAGCATCCGCCTTTCTTTTCCGAGTGAAGAAACAATTTTGACGTTTGATTTTGGCATTCCACGAATATTTCATCAAAGATGATTTGTCTGAGAGCAGGATTAGATTTCCACCGAGCAGATGTCTGAGTACATGCGTGAAACTACGTGTAAGTATTGCTGCATGCCCGGCAAAAAGCGTGGGCAGGAATAATTCAGATTCGCCGGATATTAAATTAAAATGATAATATGTCCCTCAGCAATGATCTGCGGAAAGCTCATCGTAAAACGACGAAACCTGTCCTTCAGTGTGGCAGCAGTACAGTTTGAAGAATCAGTGTATGAAAGAGCGTGTTCGTCATGTACTACTTTTTTTTGCTGTAAACTAACGTGTTCATTTACTTGCTGCCTTCCATTGAAATGTTTTATGCTCTACTGGCTTACTTTCAATACTGGAAATACTGTTGTTTTCGAATGCGACTGGATATATTGCTTTTTTTCGAAGGCGACTACTTTGAGCATTGTTATCCTGCTTACAGTTTGTAATATCAGAACGCGTTTTGCGCATCACATGACTTTCCAGAGAGTCATACGAGCATATTGCGAACCTCACACTGTGACTTTCTAGACATCCTCAAGAGCAAATTTCGAGTCTCATACTGCGCTTGTAGGCCCGGCGAACCTGCTACGACGATGTTGTTTGTCCGCAGCCATTTTTGCTTCCTGGCAGCCTCGTCTGATCTCGTGACAAGCGTTTCAGGCTTTCGACTCACGTACGCGCTCCGAGCCATGTGTACTGGCAGTGCTTCATAGAAACCTACTCAGGCACTACTCCACAAACGCTATACGCCATGTGCAAGGAACTGAAGCCAAAGCCGAAAAAGCAGCTGCGAAGCTTGCCCGTTCGGAACTCTTCCACACCAGCCTTCGAGTACTTTGCGCACCGATAGACCGCAGAAAATGAAGTAAGAATCCAAGAAGTGAACTCGAAATCAAATAATTGCGTATGAACTTGAAATGCTCAATTGCTAAAAAGGCAGTCAATTGAATCAACAGTAGCTGGTAGCGCGCTGAAACAACATAGTGAACTGGGCTGCGCCACCTGATTGTCTCGCGATAAAGAGGCTCGGAACAGCGTTCGCTAAAACAGGCTCGGAACAACGTGTCATGCTCTTGGCTCATGTCGGCACGTCGTCTCATCTAAGATCAAGCTCGCATCCTGCCGGCGGTTCGGCGGTTCGCGGCGAAAGCCAAAATGCTCCAAAAACAAATTCCAGCATTTTACGCACCCAGCACTTCAGTTCGAAGCCAGTATATCAGTAGCAAGTACTCACTCAAAGTAGTCAATATTCGACGACGGCCTCAGGATGACGATTGCGCAACAGTGATTAGGTATTAGCAGTGCATTGCAGCAACGTTGGAACCGCGGTCAAACGATTTTTCAATCCTCCTGGAGGATTAGGTGGGTGGGTCCGGACCCACCCACCTAATCCTCCACCCGAAAAAATTTGGAAGTGAAAAAATATGGTTGGTGGTTTTGGGTTTAGTCGAGAACTTTGCGAACTTGGGCGCGGGCGGCTGGAAACCGGGCCAAGTGGGATCGGAGCTGGAAAGCTTGAATGCCCCATCATAACGCGCGACGTGAATAATGAAAAGCTGAGTGTCCGCGCGCACGAATTCGCGACGTGAATAAGCTTGCGCGCGCCCAGGCCGCGCACATGAACGCGCGGCGTGAATAGTCCTGCAAGGTACGCCCTCCAGTCAAATTTTCCAAGTTTATCAATATTGGTCAAGGGCGAGGTTCACTGCGTGGAAACATGCATATTTTTTCACTTCCAATTTTTTTAGGGTGGAGGATTAGGTGGGTGGGTCCGGACCCACCCACCTAATCCTCCAGGAGGATTGAAAAATCGTTTGACCGCGGTTCTTGTATAAAGTGCGCTGCGGTTAGATCTTGGGGTATTTGAGAGGCAACAACATCCATTTGCTTTGGTCATTAGCGGTGTGGTGTCCTATATGATAATTGGTACTATAGAGGAAAGAAGTCGAAGTCCGAGTATTTTCAGTGTTTCACATATTCTCCTCAGCAGCAGAAACGGTTGCAGTATTCGAAAACATTTTTGAGCAACATCCTTCATTATTTCGCTCCGATTGCGCCAAGAACACCGCACTTACTCTCACTAAATGTAATTTCTCGCTGCTCCGATGCTGTCAAATGATCAATGTGACTTTTTAAAGATTCATGCGAACAATTATGCCGAGCCTCATACGGTCGTGAATAATTTGGTATAATATGCAATAGTGGCTCTGGCCTTCTTGGAGCTTCAAAAATAATTGCAAATGTAAATTGATACGTGAAATCTTTGGGGGTCGTCATGTGCGCCCTCACGTCGTCCACTTTCCATTTTGGCTTTTCCTTCTATTGACGTACTCTCGGGGTCCAGGCTGCTTACCCCACAGCGATTCTCCAATTTCCAATTTCGTCCGTCCGTTTTTTCTATACAAATCATCAAGGCTTTAAATTTTAATATAATTCAAATCAATCATCAGGACCGAATTCTGCGCCGCTTTCGTTTTGAAACAACCACTATACAAATAATAGCTTCCATGCAGTTTTACGGAGTGCCGGATGTTTTCGGCCACACATTTAGTGTTTGTCCGTTGAATTTGTTCCAAATTATAATATACCGACGGTATTTACCTCCGCGGTGTTTAGTACAAAGATACTAGGCGACTACAACAAAACCAGGCGCCTCCCGTTGGAGGCACTTAGGCCCATCGTTGGCCCGTGCACCTCCTGCAACAAAGTGGCGATTCCCTGAGCGGCTTCGGGGCTCGCCTGACTGACTAAGCTCCCCAGCAGCTGCTGGCAGACCGGGGGAGCCTGGTTTCCCGAATGCTGGGGCGTTCTGAAAAAGCAATGCACCGCTTCCAAAGGGACCTGCTCACCCGGTTCGTAGGGCGAAAAATGAAAGGGACGTCGGTACAAGCCCTGCTGCTGGTACGGGCGCTCGACCGACAACGCCCAGCGCGCGCGGACAAGCGCAATGGCGGTGTACAAATGGTGCTGCGGGATTGGGGATATCCCCGGCCCTCCCGGAGCCGGCCAATCGCGGTAAGAAAAATCTTCCGGAAGAAGGCCTCGGATGTCAAAGACTCGCGCGAAGTTGTTTTTGAAGAGGTTCGAGCGCGCGCTTCGCCAACTCCGCAGCTCTCCGTGCAACTCGGCGCTTCCCGCCGCCACCTCCTCGAGCTGGTACTGCCACCAGGACACCGTTGTCAGCCGGAAATCGAAGTTGCTACGCACATTGTGATTGCTGGACAGGAACTCGGTGGCCAATTCCCAGAGGTTCTGCTGCGGCCCCGGCGACCGCGACCACCCGCCTCCTCTGTTCAGGAAATCCGGCTCTTCGTCTGCTTCAAATCGGTAAATGCTCAGGTCCGCGCGCACGTCCTTCGGTAACGTATCCGTTAATTGCCGCAGCTCCTGCGCCCACTCCCCAATGCCCGGAAATTTTTCATTCGCAAATTTCGATATTGAGAAGGCCTGGAAAGGCGCGAGATCGTTGAGCCAGAAGAGAATCTGCCCCAGTCGCTGAGATTCAACGCCCCTTCCGGGGAAAGCCCGGTGTATGGCCTTCGACATTTCATCGGCAAACCACCCAGTCACGCACTTATTCAAGCTTTCGAAATCGCGACACGGGCTCGTGTCCGGCAGCAGCGACACTAATTGCTGGCTCAACCAAGAAGACCCGCCGCTGCTTCCAGCAGGATTGCCACCGCACGTGGCCGCGAAGAAGCCACCACCGTGGTTATCTCTGACGGTGTGTTGCAACGACTTGGGGGGTTTCGTACACCCACAATTTGTCAACGTTCTGCGCAGCGAGTCCAGCAGCAGCCTTGGCGCCAAATGCTCGAAGCGCTCGCCCTCTTTCACAATGTTGCGCTGGCCGCGTCCGTCGCGGCCCACGATCGCTAAAGTTTGTGTAGCGCGTTTTTCAGAATTCACATCCAGCCGTTTCCCGAGTTCGCGGTAAAAATCGTCGTGCCGGGGGTCATCCGGATCCGGGGCCCACAGGCCGCCGCCCCCGACTTCCTCGAAACGCCCGGCCCGCCAGCCTCCGTCCTGCGCTTTTGCAATCAGTTCAGCCTCCGGCACCTTCCATGAGTAATATCATTACCAATAATAAGACTGTTTGCATGAAGAAACGTTGAACATTTAGTGATACAATAATGGTCTCCAATGCATTTCACACAAGCCGATTACGAACTTACATGCAAGAAAAAGATTGCTTAATAATTAATTAATACAGGCACCTCCGCATGCATGAGATGCACCAGGTCCACGTCCGTTGGCTCCGGGAGCGGCGCGAGAGAGTCTGCTGCGCGCCCGAACGCAAAGAACTTCTTTCCGTGCGCTCCGCGCAAATTTTTGGCGTGGCTGGTATCGACCAGACGCACATCTACATCACCGTCCGCACGGACCAATACTACGGGCGCGAAGAAACTGCCCCAAATTTAATTGTTGTTGTGAACACGGCGAGCCTCTTTGAAAAAAAAGGGTTCTTTGAGCCACGACGGCGGCTGAAGTTGTCCGGACGACACATACTTCTGTTTTTTGATTGCTATACTACTACACTGTATTTGTATAGCACCCTCAGGTTTCCAAATACAGAAATGCTTCTGTAAGAAGGGAATACAAATCTCTCGCAAGAATAAATTATTTCAATGAGCTATGTGATTTTTTTATCAAATATAGTATTAAGGATCGGCCTTTTTAGGTTCCCACCCACTGCTTCTGCTTCGGTCCCTTAATCATCCGTACACAATTACATATACTGATAGTGAATCGGTCAGATAGCGTGTCAGTCTGGTACGCTATAAATATACAACAACTGTACAAAAATGTTCGGAACAGGAGGAAAAAGGACTGTGAAACGGGAGAGAAAAACTGTATTCGAAGAGAAGTTACGGTCGGGAGAAATGGATTCTTCGTACTAGGACACCGAATTTCGACACAATTGGGCTACATATCACCGAAAAGTTTGCTAAAAATAACTTTACTTCTTCGAACACAAGGTGAACAGAGTCAATATCTATTTTGTATTTTATTCGTTGCCGAGGATCTGCAGAGGAGATTCTTTCGTGTTTATTATTAAATAGGTGCAAAAGCGATCGAAAACCGACTTGAACTCGGTTTATAATATAGCCTGTTTGAAAGAATTACTGAAACAATGGAAGTTCAACGAAACAATGGAATTACTGAAACAAGAATTACTGAAACAACATTACGGTATGAAATGCGGGATCGACGCAGGGGAGCATCTAGAGTAATTGATGGCGGTCATAGGCGATATGAGGATTAATCAAGGAGACGCCGTACGACCAACAAACAACAATGGAAGTTCAACAAAAGAACTTCTCGCCCAAGCTCGAATACCCGGTGCGTCTGCCGTAGTCCGCGCACCACGCGCCCGTTAAGGACACGAAGGGTAACAACAGACCGTCGCGCTCCACGTGCGCCAGGGAGTAGGCCATTCGATCCATACTATTCGCAAAATTACCGACCATTGCCGTTGCTTTGGACATTAGGAAGAGATCAATTAGAAATTGGTCCATCATTTTTGGGTCCACAATGTCATATTTTTGCTCCACCCGAATTCCAGGCTCCGTATAGTTAAAAACTTGCTGTCGTTTGATATCCTGATAAAACCAATTTATATTGACAATTTTCCTCTGGGACATTGGAGATGATGCCATACTCTGTTTCAGTGTGTCATTTATTAAATTCTGAGAAATATTAATGGAATTCTTCGAGAAGTTGGAATAGAATGATAGAGCCTGCTTCACCGTTTTGTCGTCATCGGTCAAAAGGACAACATTGGTCAAATTGTATTTTTTGAGCATAAGCAAAACGGCTGGCATGTACTCTTCCAAGCCCGCGCACCGCCTTCCTTTCGATATTTCTCGAACGAACTTTCCAGTCTCTTGCTCGACTTTTCCGTCGGCGCATGCATCCCCGCGGCGCACGTGCAGAGCAACAAACTTCGGACTGGGCTCCACAGGATTATTATTGTCTTCAGCACTTTGCTCATCAGCAGCACTTGATAAAGAAGTTCTCAGCGGAAGATTCTGCAACCCCATTTCTGCGACAATTTCGTTGTATCTCATTCGTAAACGCTCCGTGGGGCGCGTCAGGAACCACAAAACCTGCGACACGATCCAGAACCACGACACGTCCTGCTCTTGTTGTTGAGTAATACTAACATCTTTGTGCTCATCCTCAGGCACAAAGAAGCTGCCGTTATTGTTTTTCAGAAATTGAGGACTCTCTTCTCCAGAAGAAGATGCCAAAAACTTCAGAGCCACGCGTTGCCGCAGAAATTCGGGCTTGTGCTCAATTGAGAAGGCACGAATTGGTTGTGTGTCGACGGAATATTCTCCCAAATTATTTGCCTGTTGTTGTTGTTGGAGACGCAGAAGAATTAAAAACAAACGGTCCATCTTCTCGAAATTTTTGAAAAAACACGAAAACTTGCCGGCCAGTTGTCGCGCGCAAACCGGCTCTTTCGCAAAATGCAGCGGCCGCTGATTGTAGGCAATGAGAAACGGCTTTCCCTCCAAAACACTGACCAAAAGAGGCTTTACGAGCGACTGTATGATAGAACCCGTCCCGCCGAACGGGGCTAACAGAAAAACGTTTCTTCCTCGTACAGCTTTAAATTGCTCCTGTCGATCACGCGATAGCTGCATAGATTTTTTCAAAAAAATCTGGAAACGCCGCGTGCGCTCCCGAAAAACCGCTTGCTGTGTGCCAGTTTCTTCTTTTGTCAAAGAAGTCGAAAAATCATCAGTCACAAAAAAATTTGACTGTTCTCCACCTCCACTACTAAGTCCTCCACCACCATTTTTCGAAGAGATCCATCGTCGAGACTCAGGATCGGATGGCAGATAATAGCGCCGCTGCAGGAGGAAAAGATCTAGATCGTCGCCCTGCACGTTGCTTTTGTTCGCGGACGCCCATTCCTGGATCGACTGCTCCTCCGCCGCCTGCTCAAGAATGCTGTCCGGAAGAAGCTCCTTCGTACTCAATAAATGGTTGGTGGTCCTGTCACTGCGACGAACGAAATCTTCTTGTCTTCGTAAATCCGACGAAGACGTTTTTTTCTTTGGGGTTTTTTCTTGGACGCTCCAATTGTGATTGACGCTTCTTCTAGTTGATGGATGGGAAAGCCAATCGTAGGTACCCTTGGAAGAATGAGGAAGCTCAAGAACGAGATGAAAAAGGATGCTCAACGAAAAAAAGATCCAAAAAAGCATGTTCTGTTTTAATATTAACGACACCGCAAGAATGAAACCTAGAAATGTTGTTGGTTCTTGATCGGCATAATACTACTTCTCTTCTACAAACTTATCCCGTAGACATCCTCTATTACTCTGAATTGATGAAACCTATAAATAGTACTCGTGAACCAATTAATCCGGCGGTTCTCGCCGGAGCGGCCTCGGCGAGAGCCTCGGGGCTGTCCCCTGGGTACGCCGATTAAGTATTATAGTCGTCCGAACTTGCTCATTACTGATCTCTTTTGATTTACTTGATTAGACTGCCTCTTTTGATTTCTCGTTGCAGAGGATCTTCATGTTTATTGTTTACTGTCAGATTCAGGCAAGGTTAGCGATTGGCACATAGACACCACAGAAATCACAAACGTGTGCGTCAGCTGCGGGGCGCAAAATTATGCGAACTTCCGTGGTGCGACTCAATACGTACCCACGCGGGCCTCACTGGCTATTCATTAACTATAATGTACTCTAGACTGTCAAAAATACAAAAGTACATTCGAATCATCATCATTCCCTGTAGGAGCGACAGCCGTGCGAAGGTGATCCCACTTCACAGATCGGTGCTCATTATTTCGGAAATCCGAAATCAAACCATTGTGCGTCGCCATGATGAATGATCTACATTCTACACAGTCACTATTGACAAAAATGATACATCACGAAATGATAACTTTTGGGACAAGCCCATTCCCGGCCGTTCATCTAATATTCGAACGTTCCGGAACAAGCCAATTCCCGGCCCGCGCAGTGTAATAAAGGGCCGTGGCCCTCGCCGATCTTCACGTTCCCCGCCGCCTGCATGGCCACTTGCACAAAGCCTACGCCTGCGATGACCGCCCTCGTTAGTGCTTGGACGAACCACAGCCGCGGCCCGCCTTGTTCATACTCCGCAGAACCGTGCTTGGTACTCCGTTCTTGTCGGTACTCCTCAGTGACCAAAGCACGAGCGAGACCGGCAGCGATCGCGGAGGCGAGGCTGCAACCGGTTCCGTGGTCGTTCACTACGCCCTGTTTCGTTTTTGTTGCTTACTCCTGACTGCGAACTTGATGGCGATAGATATTCAATAGATGAGAATAGACAATTATACAGATTACCTCTTTTAAAACTATCATAGTAACAGACCCGTCATCATCACTTTCAGCGACAAGAAAACGGAGTATACTATAGGCGAAAGAGAAAAAATACCTGGCGGCGGTGCGAGATCTCGAAACGCAGTACCCCATCTTTTTCGGAACAAAAATTCGCGATCCACGTCCCAAACACTGTTAAGTCGCCGGGAAAAACCGCCGCCTGGACGCCGTTGCGAAAAGAAATTTTCTCCCCACACTCTAGAAGAATGTTTTCAATTACTTTCTGCGGAATGCGGAGCGCTTCCTCATCGAGTTTTTTTCGGTTATCGCTGTCATCATCATCCTTTCCCCGCGCAGAAGAGCCTACAGGGAGATTTTCTTGGGTGGCTGCGGGCAACCGAAGATATAGCACGTCTTTAATGACGTCCCCGCAAGTGTCTGTGTGGCCACCTTTCAATAACAACGCGGGCAATCCCGTGAAAACGCCTAACAATCGCTTGGCCACGAAATCTGGATCGTTCTTGTTCGCTTTGTCATTTTCATCTTCACAGGGAACAACACTTCCCCCACTTTTCGCAACAACATGTTCCAACAGAACCATCGCTTCCTGGGTGTTCGGCGTCAAAATCGTTGCTTTTGGAATCAAATGGTCGCAAAGAGCGTCAACAGCAGCCTCATCGATCAAGCGAAAACCGGTCGACGCGACCATTACGGGATCGACTACTAAATAGACTTCTTCTGTATCATCATTCGCCAGGAGCCTTTCTTTCTGTTTTTGCAGTTGCTCAGCGACGATTTCGATGATCTCCTTATTCGGTAGCATGCCCGTCTTCACCACTCGCAAATCAGCCTTATAATCCGCAAAAACGCTCTGCATCTGCTTCTCCACGAATTCCGCGTTCACGATTTCCACGCCCTGCACGCCAGTTGTGTTTTGGGCGGTCAGCGCGGTGATGGCGGTACTCGAGAAAACTTCAAAAGCTTCGCACGTTTTGATGTCTGCTTGAATCCCGGCGCCGCCCCCGGAATCGGACCCCGCGACTGACAAAACGTGTGGCACGCTCTTTCGTGCGTCACTTCCTCCTCGGCTGACCGCAATATTTTCCACCCCATCATCTACTATCTGACTATTCACATTGCCGAAGTCGGCGAAGTACGCGAAAATTTGCAATTCGTAGACCATGGCTTTCGCGTATAATTGCTGCACGGTGGCCTCTAGTAGTTGAGATCTTTCGATATTAACGGATGTACTCGAGGAATAATCCGACCACCAGACGTCCAGGAGTGCGTCGACCGTGTTCGCGTTCTTTTGAAAATCTTCGCTCGTGTAAATATCGATCCAACCGCTGTACGCGGAAGACAATGGCTTGCTTCCTTGAAAATATTTCCCTACCTCCGCGTACAGACGCATGCACGGCGCCAGAGCGGCGAGCAACAATATACTACTCTCACTAAGAAGAGCTCTGTCCTCTTTGGTGTCTTCTTCTTTTTGCCCTTGCTGGTGGGTGCTTTTATTTTCTTCGATTCCTAAATCGTCCTCGTACGCCTTTCCTCTGCCAGTTTTCTTAGTTGCAAATAACTCAGAGCTGAGCGCGACTCGGTGCTCCTCCAGCAACACATGACTATCTTTTAGCGCGACCGCCTCGATGAACGAGATGTACGCGTCGAATGGCGGCACCCGCGCATTCAAAGCGTCTTCCGAAGAAGGCTCTGAAGAAGAGGTTGCGTTCTTCAGAACTTCCTGCAGCTCCTCCTGCGTGCCCTTCAGTAAGTCGAGAATTTCCGCGCTGCCGGTGGGCGCGTGCATCAACAAGACGCCCAAACAGCCGATGAACACGCGCAGAAACTTTTCGTCTTGCTTCTCGTACAACAGAAAGGCGGGTTTTTCGAGAGAACCGTCGCCGATCTTCTGCACGAACGGGATGGTTTCATTCAAGGTGGGCACGGGCAGATTCTGCTTAGCCCACAAGCGGCTTGAGAGGGAATGTGCACTCATTTTGGAATACGAAATGAAGGTAAAAGGGGGGGTCGGATGATTCCTCCGTATAAAGTCTGGTCAAATCAAAATTCGCATACAGGATTGGGATTGTTCTGTATTTTCGAAAGCATTGTGATGTGACGCGCGTCTTTAGAAGAATTCACATCACCACAAGATACACTGACAGGAATTTGGAGATTTCAGGATGTGAATGGAACGACCGAACGGAACACGCTCGCACGCCATTTAAGGAAAGATTACGATAAACCACCGCCACCAGTTTAATTCGTCTCAATTGCAAAAATTTCAAGACGCCTAATAAGTTTCTCGCCACAGTCTACGAAAAGTCACGCCGTATCCCAGAGCTTCCTTTGAGAGCAGATGATTGAAAACACATCCAAATTGAAGAAAAGCATGAGATATTGTCATGGCAACGTTCGTCTCTTATAAACGCAATGCTACGATTGGCATAACAACTGCTATATAATCACAATGAGCCTGGCTGATCTTTATGTAATAAATACGATATTACGACAACGTCTGAATCTTCCCGAAGGCCCGTAGCTCGTCTTCGTTGATGCGCTGGAGCCAGTCTAGCAGCCCCACGCGCACGCTGCCCGGCCCCACAAAACCTCCCTTTCCCAGCTCTCGGAGCGCCAGTTGGGTCGCCAGCGTGTAGTAGGCGCAGGCGTGCGCGGCGGCTCGCGCGGGATTCGCCGCTTCTCCCTTACTACGATCCACGGCCACGAACGCCCCCACTAAGCTCGACAAGCTGCAGCCCGCCGCCGTGATATTTTGCAGCGCGGGCGCCGCGTGGCAAGCTAAATATTTGTGGCTCTTACCGTCCGTGATGTAGTCGGAAGAGCCGGTCATCACCACAATCGAATCGAGCTTGGCGGCGAGCCCGTCCGGCAAAGCGGGGTCGATGTCCGAGGAATCCAGCAAAGAATCGACGCCCTGATGGTGAAGAGAAAGGATTTATTTGCAGGACTGTCAATCACAGAGATTATCCTCACACAGACGAACATTATGATACTCGCACTCTGCACAGCGAAATTGGTACTAAGATCAATATACTATAGTCACAATAGAAAACTTTGCTTCCCCCCGTCATTCCCTTCCCAGAAACAATTTCTACGCCCATCTGCTTCGCGCACACCGCAATCTCGCCCGGATTACCCCGAATCACCGTCGGTTTTTTCTTCAGCAATTCCGTAAACACACCGCTGCGGTACGCAGTGGCCCCGTTTCCCACCGGGTCCAGGACCCACACCTTTTCGGTAGAGGAGCAGTGCTCGGCCACATCTATGAACGATTCCACCCAGAATTTGTCTAACGTTCCCGGGTTTATGGAAACCGCTGACGCGATATTCGAGAACTCCCTGGCCTCCTCTATTGTGTGCACCATCGCGGGACTGCAGCTCGCTGCAATCAAAACATTTGCCATAATGTCCATCGACACGAAGTTCGTCATGCACTGCACCAAGGGTTTTGCTCTTCGCACGTCAGCGACTGCATTCGCGAGAGTTTCACCAGTTGCCATCTTGAAACGACCGGTTGATTGGTTAATGTTCGCGAATTCGTTTTCGAGGATCAACTTGCTGAGAGTGCTTTTCAGAAAGGTTTTACCATATAGTTCGCGCATTTTGACGCCACGTTCGACGTTTTTCTTTATCGTTTCAGTAGATTTTTTGACATGATTGACGTCGTTTTCGAAGATAGCACTCACACAAGCCACGCCGTCCGCCCCAACAAACGCCACCTCTTCGGCAGTTTCCGCCGAAAGCCCGCCAATGGCCACTACCGGAACATGTGCGCCCACGCTTTGTTTGAATTCGTGGAGGTGCGCCACGCCTTTGGTCACGTACTTCTTCGTCGTTGAACTGAACACGCCGCCGCCTGCGACGTAGTCCGCTATATTTTTTTGATCTTTGTTCGTCCCTCCTCCCAAGACGCTCTGCGCGATTTCTTTACTCCCATAAGTAGAGACGCCCAGGATTTTGTCGGGCCCGAGCAACTTCCTGGCAACTGCTGGGTCCATGTCACCATCTCCCACGTGCGCGCCGTCGGCGTTACACGCCAAAGCCACGTCGATCCGGTCATCGATTACTACGGGAATGTGCTCGAAGCCGCTCTTCGTAAGTTTCGCCCGCAGCGAGCGAAATGTGTCGCAATACGTTCTTGTGTTCACGTTCTTTAGCCGTAGCTGCACAATCGTGGCGCCGCCTTTACAGGCTTCGACGCATTTGTCCTCGAATTCATTATTCTGCGACCCTGAATTGAAGACGTACTTGTCGTCACTGACGACGTAGCAGGCGTAGGCGTTCGGGTCGTTCTTTTTGAACTTGGCTAGTGCGGGAGAAGAAGCGAAGGAACGCAGACTGCGTCCAACACTCAATGGTTGGAGGCTTGCCGGTCTGGCGCTTCGCAGCAGCTGCTGGCGCGTTATCTGGAAGGGGCGCATTTTCTTTCTGACCAATATCGCATCAGCTCAAATTATCAAAATGGTGGTCTTAATATGCTACGTTCACGGTTCAGTCGTACATACATCCTGGTTTGTCTGTTGCAAGAATCCTTTTGGAGGACCTAGAATTGAAAGAATTCAGTCGGGATACCGGGAGACCGTGGAATGCAACTTGAACATTGCGCGCAAAGATCAACGATACATTTTAACGATGAGACTGGCAGAATTTGGAAATGAAATTGGAACGTTTGCCATCTCTGCAAGAACCGAACACAATATCCATTTCTGACCTCCACCGATTCCATTCACAGCTATCTTCGGATAATAAGCAAAATGAATTGTCTTTGCATTTCTGAATATGTTCTTTGTCTATTGCCCCTCTAGCTGACGCCCGTGGACTTTTTGTCCGACGGCTAAACTATACAGAATAATAACAAGAATACGCATTTTAACGCTATCCTCTACCATTTCGCAGAAGAAGTGCCGGAAAACGTGATCAGGAAAATATTGCCCCCTTTTGCATGAACGCCACGAAGAACTTCAAAAATTTCCAACAACAACAGTCATGCCTGCACGTGCACCCATTCCTAGAAGGAATTCTTACCTGGGTATTCTACGTACTCCTACACGTGAACTGGCCTTTCACGTTCTTGTCGTTTCCACGCGGCCGAACGACGTTCTTGACCGCTTGAGTCAGACCGGTGCTGTCTTCGAGGCCGCCGATCCGTAGTTTTGGCGACTGTAAAAGTCGTCGTTGAAATTGACAATGTCGTCAGCAGACGCTTCTGCCAAGCGCTGCTTGCGCCTGCTGTATTCGGACCACAGGCAGCAAACGGCCCAAACCGCCACTCCGGTGCCAAGAACGATTGCAACCAGGTACACAAGCGCCCACAGGGCTTCCTTGCCCTGCGCGAGCTCCTCCGGGGTCGCGGATCTTCCGGCGCTTCTTACGGGGTCCGACACGGCGCCGCTTTCGAACCAGTCCTCGTTTGAGAGCGTTGTTCGGACTACGTACGATTGCATGTTTGAACTCACACTAGGAGTCCAGTTCTCGTTCCACTAGTCTATACAAAATAAAGGAAAAATCTACGATGCACTATGTACAAACTCTATTATGGCACCAATACTAATACGCTCTTATGTTGCTATTGGTTAATGCACTCACGTTTCCAAACTATACGCCTCTTTAAAGAACTTAATATAATGGCTCAAACCTCAGTCCAACAGAGTAGGCCAGAGTCCAATCGTACGTACCCCACACCGTTGGTGATTTCTGTATCATATTTTTTTTTTGAATCTCCACGAAGTTTCCACGCCACTTTCTATCATTTTTCATGGTATGGGTGTCACCGCACAGTCGGTCCTCAATTAATAATCGACACTAGTAGACTGGAATAATCTCAATATGCTTTAGCAGTTTCATATTCTTCAGAAACCATTACTCTTCGATTTTTAATGCTGAAAATCAACTGAAATATCCCTTGAAACCCTTGTTTAAGAAATCTTACGTAATATACCCATCTGACGGAGACCGAGCCACCCTGCGGCGACCGGCCGAGGCGAGAGGCAGAAGGTCAGAGCGAGGAGCGCGACCAGCTTCCGTGCCGCCATATTCATCTTGTAAAAGCACATTTTGCGTTTAACGACCGCCGGTGTTTACGGATGGTGACGAGATCGAAATACTCAATGTTTAGCGAAAAAACTTCTGCTAGTCAGGAACAAACACTACATCGTTGTTGTTAATATAAATGCTCGTTCACTTTTGCTCATACAACACGAACAATTTATAAAACACGACCAATTTTGTCGCACACCAAAGGTACGAAAATGGCGTTCGCCGAAATCCCAAATAAAATTTCAATGAAGTCTGGATCTCCCTATTATGAACGAAGCGTCAATACTCATGCTTTAATCATTTTTTTCCATGCAAAGAGAACACGATGCAGAACACAGCTAAACTGCTGCAACGACGATTTGTGGGTGCTATTTGTGTGATGTAAGAAATCCAGAGGCTGATTGGGTGCCGCCTAAATTGATGGTCCTCTTTTGCAGCTCTCTTGAGCAAGG
>Ga0099797_101039_pt1 | contig 15635 bp, 19 predicted proteins | sample Uncmet_Sort48C_1_FD_89871 | JGI IMG/M metagenome (GOLD analysis project Ga0099797, IMG submission 89871) | Marine eukaryotic communities from CALCOFI LINE 67, Pacific Ocean - C012_Sort48C_1 | ecosystem: Environmental > Aquatic > Marine > Oceanic | place: Pacific Ocean: Monterey Bay | collected... | reverse complement strand
CACACACACACCTGCTAGTTATACTTATGAATTCTCCCCAGCCACCCAAAAATGAGCTGCTATTGGGGTGTTCGTCTGCCATATGGTAGAAGGCTCAAGCAATTGTCTCCAAAGGGAACGCTAGTATTGTCTGGTACTCGGTCGCGCCTTGCTGGGGTATTTCAGAGTTGACTAAGGACACGTCTGCTTTTCTGAGGAAGGAACTTTGATTCTCCAGCACAACCCCAGAGCAGCTGTTGAAACTTTTTGGCCAACACACGGCCAACCCCAAGCTTGTACAATGTTTCTCTGTAGTTGTTGCGTTGTGCCTGACTGCCTGGCCTGGCGCTGCCTTTGCCCTGCAATGCAAGTTCCCTGGTTTCTGGGTCTGGCTCCTCTTCTGGGCTTTACTTGTCACGCCAAAGCCTTCGGCTGATTAGTCCAAGGTCTTTGGCTGGTCAGGCCACTGCCTTCGGCTTGTAAGACCCTGGGTGCAGTCACGAGTGTGAGGGACTCTGCTAGTGAGTGTCTTCAAATTATTTTCTTCGCAAGCTTATGAGTTCACGCTGCATCAGGAGTTAAATAAGCTGCATCTATGATAATATATATATCAGAGTTATGAGTTTTTCTCAAAGATCTTTTTGACTTCCGCACAATTTGCCCCGACCCCAATATATGTTGACAAGATTGAGGACCTTTAACATCGTTCTGACTGCACGGGGCCAGTTTCCGTGTGAGGTAGGTGAGTGAGATACATCGTGTGTGTGTGTGTGTGTGTGTGTTGCTCTCCACCTCGCTTGCTTTTGATTTCATGTTCAGTTTTCCCCAGTCCTCACATATGCGCACAAGAGTGAAGGTCTTCAAGTTTTCACATGTTCTCATTTCTTGTACGGTTTACCCTGATCACATGACACACTACACTGACAAACAGGGCTCTTTAGTTTACTTCTTCCCAAGTTCATGGGTCCAGTGCCATGATTTTGCACGATTTTAGATCACAGCACAGGCCGTTTTTCATGAGGGTGTTTAATTTTCACATTCTCATGCTCGTGGGCCCAATCCCGTACATGGGGTGACCCAGCACACACCAACCATGACCATTGTCTTAAGGGTTTTTCATCTGAATTTCATTATACCAAAGATTAAATTACATTGTAGATGTATATGCAGATATATCGAATATATGTATATGTATAGATATGTATACATTATACATAAATGTGTGTGAGCAAGTCATGCAGCTATACACATTTGTTTGGGACATTCTTTCGTGCACCTTACAATATGTATGCATGTAGGTAACGGATAGTTAAACCAGTGTGAACCCTTGCATATCTGTTCACAAAGGTAAAATATTGCGCAGTGTCACACAGCGCAGTTGCTTCCAAAGGTTTTCTTCAACATGATTTTGAGCACCCATTTCGGCAGGTCTTGGTGATGCCACACAACAAAACAAAACGAAACAAAAGGATTGTGTGTGCAGGGTCAAGACAATATTGGATTTTGCTTTTCTCGCTCAAGGTGACAAGTTTCTCACCTCAATGTCGGCACTGTGCCCATGGCTTGGCACAACTGTGGCTCAATAATTGCTCACCTACATGCCTGAGCAGCAAGAAACGTGCAAAATATACATGCATAAATCCCTTCGTGAACGAAAGAATAGAACCCACCTCCTTCCCAACTATCCGCCTCTGTCAAACATTTGAGCATTGCCATCAAACTCCTAGAACCATCTTTCCACGGAATCTCAATCTCGCGGGTTTGGCCCCTGAAATTGAGCGCCTCCGAACACCAGTGTTGACAACAGAATTCCTTGAGGGCCCTTTCTACCCTAGAGCGACTCGGCAGGTAGGGAACCACTAGCCACAACACTCGTTTACAATTCTTAACTCTTTCGTGGCTAGGGGCTCGTACAAATTTCGCATTCTTCAGGTAGGAAGGTTAAGCCTGCATGCTAAACAACGCAAACGCCTGGTAGATTTCATCGACTCGGTCCTTTTTTAAAGTGCATGAATTACACCTCCTGTTGTCACTTGATGTATGTGCTCTGCCAGTTGGCCAGCACCTTGGGGTGATGGTCGCTGTCCATAGCCAGAATAGGACCTTGCAACTTGGTTTGCTTGAATCTCGGCCTCGAGACAAGCATTCCATCACAATTACAAAGTTCAAGCTCCAAATACTCGATGCTTGACCTACTTACAGCAGTGCACTCGATTTCGAATGGGCTCGCTTCTTGCTTGAGCAAACTAAAAAACTCATGCCATTTCTCTTTGGGGTCCCCAAACTTTATAATAGTATCACCCTTGAACCTAAAGTACCATCTAACACCAAACTTGGATTTATCATTATTTGAAAGCATGGGGATTTCACACCTGGTAAGGAATGCCGCTTCAGCTACACGTGGGCTGTGTGTCAAGCCCATGCCCGAACCATTCACAACCTTATATGGGAGCTCCTCTCCACTACCAAACGAACTCGGAACCACAAACTGGTTACAAAGCAGAAAAACACCGCGTTTCTAACATCCACCCTAAGCTGAGGATTTTCCCGGAGAATGTTAGAGGAGCTTTCAGCCAGGTCCAACGGTTTCCCGGTCATGAAAAGACTAAATTATATTGTAGATGTATATGCAGATATCGAATATATGTATATGTATATATATATATATATATATATATATACATGATACATAAATGTGTGTAAGCAAGTCATGCACCTATACACATTTGTTTGGGATATTCTTTCATGCACCTTACAATATGTATGCATGTAGGTAACGCACAGTTAAACCAGTGTGAACCCGTTCATATCCGCCCACAAAGGTAGAACATCGCACAGTGTCACACAGCGCCTTTTCTTGCAAAGGTTTTCTTCAACCTGGTTTTGAGCAGCCATTTGGGCAGGTCTTGATGAGTCCACACAGCAAGCTTGAGCAGCCATTTCAATCGCCTCAGGGACCACGTATTTCGTCCTGCTGGTGTAGTTGGCCCTGATGGCCATTTCGGGCTCCCTTGCGGCCGTGAGGCCAACGAGAGTGGCCTTTTTTTTCGAGCGCCTCTGTGACCAAGCAGCCTCGAACCCTCCAAGGCCTCCGAGGACCCGAGCGGAAATGAAGATATCGATATTGCATGTAGTATATACATATATATATTATGTCTATGCATGGCCTGGTTGGGTTAACCTTCATTCTTCCCAAGGTGGTTGCAATCTTTCTCAATGTGGAGGAAGGCAATACTAACACTGCTTGAGACGCTAGTCCGGTTGCTTGACGCGTCCTCGGCTTGCCCTTGAGACTTCCGCTGAGCAATGCCACTTTATAAGTTTGCGGCGACAACCACGCAGTACATTCATAGCAAAAGGGTACCCTTGTACATGTGTAAAGCAATTGCACCCGCACGTCATCTTTACATGTGTGTATACATACATCCTGCTCCGCTCTCTGAAAGAAGCGAAAAATTGAACGTGTTTCTGCATATGTTAGACCCCCTGTGCTCTTGGCTGGTAGCAGACTAACACTGTTGTGCCCTGCCATTGTGGTTTCTATGATTGCAGACTGCCAGAAACCTAGACCTTGGAACGGGACCATACATTCTAAAGGCCGGTTGTTCGGCCTTCTCTCTACCATTCAGGGCAGCTCGCTGCTGTCTGTGATGTTTGCAAAGAGAGGCATCAATCGTATCTGCCTGCTCTACATCTATACAGGGCCCCAAGATGTTATGTGAAATATAATTAATATGGGTGCAATATTGAATATGATTGACATAAGTCTCCCTAGTATTGAATTGGGCAACACATGTCCAACATGGGTTCTTGATCCCAGGTGGTTTGAAAATGTGCAGTGCATGTTGCTGCCGGGTCTGGAAGACCAATTCACACACATGGCAAGGGGAAAGTGTAGATTATTTGGTAGGTTATTGGATAGAACATTTGCCAGCGAGAGCTTGGATAATGCTGCACTGCAGCAACAAGGGCTTTGTGATCAAGTGCCACAAATTGAAAATACTCTGAAGTCCTTTCCCCGCGTTGCTGTGAAAATCAGGGCAGATCACTCCGGCTGGCTGTCACCCATCCATTTTCAAAGTTACTGCATTCAGGAATTGTATCGCACGAACACTTGGAGTGCTTAGCAATGATACACATTAATAACAATATATGGCTAACTCTCAGGATCGTGGAAGCTTCAATGCAGAGTCAACCAACCAATTGCGAGTCCATCAACTCAGAGTCAAAGAGTATATGGTCATTCACACTTGCATCAGAATCCGAATCATTCTGTGCATGTACACATTGCTTTGCCTGGGAATGGGGCCTATAATATCGATTTGTCGCCGCACGGCATACATTGATTATTGCACGGTGCAAGCTTGCAGACACATTCCCCTTTAGTTCAGGCCAAGTAGAGCAGTGGAAGGGTGAAATGCCCCCATCCAGTCAGCTTCTGGGTCTGGAGTCGCATACCATGACAAATTACTAAGAGATTTATCAAACCCAGGGTCGGAGTAAGTCCTCCCGCCATCCCCATAAGCGGTTGTCGCAAGGGTAGGAGTTTAGCTTCCGGGGTATTCCCCCGCACGAAACATTGCCAAACAATGTGAATTTATTTTTATAAACGATTTACGAAGCTTCTCAAGGTCTGCCATCATGAACGCCGCTCTATATGACAATTCGGGGCAAGGATCACCAGAGATGATGGTTTCAGAACCACTTATATGCTCCGACACAACGGATAAAGAGCTCCCTGTTACCAGTTTTATAACCAACTGATTGCCAGCAGGGCGGAATTGCATTGTGTGTGTGCAGGAGCCGGGCCCAGCACAATACACTAGAGCGTCAGTTTTACCTGGTGACATATTAATACTAAGCCGGAAATTGGAAGTAGTAGCAATGCTTTTGGCAACCTGGGCTACTTTATCCGTTATATCCTCTGCGGCCCCAACCACTGGGGCGACCAAGTCAGCATGGTAAGATGCTTCGTGGTAGCTTGGTGCCTCGGTCCGTCACGCTCGCAGTCAGCGAACAGGTTATCTTGTATGAGGGTGTGTCTGATAATATGTATAACTCTGGCCATAACTACAGCATAAACGAGATCGGTCAGAGACATGCCCACACACGACCCTCTAGTAATATGTACAATATGTGGAAGATATTCTATCGAGAACCTTGTGTTATGATAGCTGGCCGCAGTTTATGCAGATTCCTGTGATTCACATGTGTGCGTTGGCCATTGGCATCTACCTCAACACCAGGAATTGTTCGCAGAGTTTCCAGTATGCCTTCAATAGCCTCTGGGGATAGTGCCATTATTTTTGAGGCTCTTCAGCCATGCTTCTCCCCCCCTCTGAGTCTACAAATAAATTTATCATCAACATTTGGTAAACACAGTTACCACATTCACAAGTATAAGTGCCCCACAATGTTTGGTATTTGAGACCGGGTCCACGAACAAATACGCATACAGATGACACATGGCGGTCTCCCCGCCACTGAAACTTTACATAGGTATATTGCTCTGAGTTGGCAGGGAAGGTGGCAAGGGGAGGGGTGATGTGTACAAAGCAGTGCATGAATTGCACTTTGGCTCAGGCCCGATACCCAGCTTGTAGAGCCTGCAACCTTGCACCGCTTTGTGGTTTCAAAAACCCACCCACCCTGACCCATGCTACTGCCCAAATTACACCCCCGGACAGGCACCCCCAAAAGCAGGTAAGAAACCCCCGTCTTAGCTCAATGTATATATATATATATATATATATATATATATGTAGAACAGGTCATATAATACGTGCATGTGCATTAGTAAACTGAGTCATGTGCGTGGGGTTGCCGGCAGGTCACACAAGTTGGACGTATAGGTGACATCACTTCTTGTTAGGTCTTCTGCTTACAAAGCCTCGGTTCATCCCAGGGATGCTCCATGCTGGTTTTGCCTGGCGAGGGGTCAGGTTTGGCTAAAATAGCCTGCAGCCTACAGAATGTGGTATAAGTAGATTGAGTAATCATTTTATAATCTCCCCCTTGGTCGAGATTGGCCAGCAGCATCCAGCTGCAGGTCCACCAGTGTGTTGTAAGATGCATGCTATCGTGAAGAGGTTCATCCTATGTAAGACATGAGTTGTGAATGAATCGTGAGGTCTATAGTGCTCAACATGTGACACAATATTGTGATAGTTGTTGTCAGCAACAACAAGTAACACAATATTGTGTCACATGTTGAGCACTATAGACCTCACGATTCATTCACAACTCATGTCTTACATAGGAGTGTTATTGTGACACAACTTTATGGCTCAATGCATGACAATATTGGTGTCACACTTTAGGGCTTCCATCAAAATATCATTCCCGATAGCCTCTGCAAATTACAGCAAATGTGTCTCTATGTCAGACTAGTTGCACCTTGGCTCACTGAGATTGCCTAGCCTTTCTTGTGCTAAGAGGTGTCAGCTGGTATAATGCCAGGCATGGGCGCCATATCAGTCGCTCCCCCTCCCACCATTCACACCATCGCACCTGGATTCGAATATATAGTTGTTTGTTTGTTGTGGGAGTCTTTTTTTGTAATATGATGCCATGATTGCCGGGCTCGGTTGTGCATATAAAAACCTATTGGTTGCATTGGTTACATTAGCTGCGCTGATCGTATTTTGTACATTTGTTTCTCATTAGTGTCCATAGGTTGCATTATAGGTGCGTCGGTTGTATTGGTTGCACTGGCTTGGTTGTCTGCACTGCCTGCCTTCGTTGCATTGTTTGTGCTGTTTTGCATTGGTTGCATTGACTTTAGTCTGTATATGTATAGAGATATATACATAGGTGTGACGACAGCTTCGCTCAAGATGATTGCACATAGATGCACATATCTTTGCAAACAGTGTGTGGGACACAAGATGTGGTGGAGCGGCCCGTGTTCATTGTTTTTTTCCCAATGTTGGTGTTCTATCGGATTCGAATGGTGGGCTGCATGCTGTGCCACCCCGCTAGTGGCCACTTTGTGAACAGACTGTGGATTTGGTGATGCCCACGGTCGTCTCAGCCATCCGAAAAGAGGTCGGCGGAACAGTCTAGCAGAGAAACACGCAATGGTTTTGCGCCACTTGCTTCCAGAGGCTTCTCTTTGCGACCCCATCCCCAGACTCGCCAGAAACTTTTCAGAGGCATTCCATATATTCCAGAGAACTTCAGCGACCACCTCCAGAGAGCCCCAGAGAGATTCCCATAAGGACCGACCCGACCATCTACGATTTATCCAGAATGCTTGCAGGTAGCCATTTTTCGCTCATGATGTCGCAAGTTCCATGATGCCGATTATGGTTTCGATGCTTTACGAGTGCTGATGAACTATAACTTATGTTCATAGTTTATATGTGCGATTATGGTGAAAATGCTTTACGATTGCGCATGCAGGATTTACGACTATGACATTAATGATAGTATCTAGCGACTCACAATGGCAAGAGACGACCGAACAGGACACTATACCTCAATGTATTTCTGGCGCAGACCATATTGATACATACCAGCACGCAGTTGTATGAGTTAAGCACAAGGCATTGATATGTCAAATGCAGACTATTCACAATTCAGGTACCATAACATCTTGCTATATATCAGGAATTATGCAGTTTTGGGGTCTTTGGCTGTTCTCTGCCGAATGGGTCTGGGATATGGTTTCGCTGTATCCTGGTTTATTCTGCATTGCGCGGTTATGGTCCCCAAAACGTTATGTTTCTTGTTGTTTTGTTTTTGTGATTTTTAGGGCTCCCCCCAAATCACGAAAAATAATGAAAATCATGGAATTATGTTGTTTTGGGGTCTTTGGCCGTTCTCTGCCGAGTGGGTCGGGGATATGGTTTTGCTATACCCTGGTCTATTTTGCTTTGCACGGATATGGTCCCCCAAGCGTTATTTTTCTTCGTTTGTTTGTGATTTTGTGGGGTGTTGGTGCTTCGCTTGTTTTGGGGATCCGTCGTGTTTGTTATGAATATACAAAAATAACATCTTTTGTATATATTGGAATAGGTCATGGCTAGCATCGTTCTATATAGATGATTTTGTGTTTAGTGGGCTGCTTCTTGTTGCCAGTTGTGGCGTGTTTATTGTGAACCAGGTGGGATTAGGCGTAGTCAAGACATGTTGGCCGTGCGCAGCACGCGATGCAGCAACACTGACCAATCGCGCAGGGTCTGAGCATGAAGCAAAGGAAATGATGTACAATGTACGCTTGTTTAACTCTTCTCTTGAGGGCCAGCTCGCATTGTACAATATACAGCAGCTGTGTATGCTGTACTATCCTATGGAGCCGTAGAGTATGCGATACCATACTATAAGTGAAGACATATAAACCGTAGCATGTGGCCGATATATAATATCAAGACCCATTCACCACCGAACCCGAAGAAGACATAAATATAGACCAGGTTGAATCTAAGGATGATGCCTCGGATATGAGTTCTGACTAAGTCATGCTCCATAAATGGGTTCTGATTGAATTAAACTCATAATATGGTGTCTCCCCCTTATAAGTGCAGTTGTGACATGTTGGCAGTCTGAACCCCGGGTTATATCAACGTGTGTCAAACAGCATCAAATTCAACAAAAAAATCGCCACCAGAGAGTATACATGAATCAATAAGAGTACCCGGAATCAGATCATTCTGGCTCCGACACAGATGTGGATGATTCGGATGCACGGGAAGAACCAATAGAAGGTTCCTCAGGCTCTGATTCTGACTGAGTCATGTCAGTCCTTGGTTGGATTTTGTACCCCTCCTACCATAACACGGGTCCCTCCCCATAATCAGTTGTGGCATGTTAGCTGTTGATCCTTGAAAGAGCCGCCTCCAGAATTTATGGCCAACATGCAGCGGATCTGGATTTTGTCGCTATTTATGCAAGCGCGTTGATAGTGGATCGAGATTTTGGTGGTATTTATGGCAAGCGCGCAGTGGATCGAGATTTTGACGCTATTTATGGCAAGTGTGCACAGTGGATCGAGATTTTGGTGGTATCTATGGCAAGCGCGCAGTGAATCGAGCTTTCGTCGCTATTTATGGCAAGCGCACTTAGTGGATCGAGATTTTGTCGCTATTTATGGCAAGTGCGAAGGGGATCGAGATGTCGCTATTTATGGCAAGCGCGCGCAGTGGATTAATCCACCGCGCGCAGTGGATCGAGATTGATTCGTTATTTATGGCAAAAGCGCGCAGTGAATCGAGATTTTGTTGCCATTTATGGCAAATGCGCGCACTTGATCGAGATGTTGTTGCTATTCATGGCAAATCCGTGCAGTGGATCGTGATTCCGTGGCTATTTATAGCAAGCGTGCAGTGGATCGAGGTTTTGTCGCTATTTATGGCACGCGCATGTATTGGATCGAGATTTCGTCGCTATTCATAGCAAGCAAGAAGGGAATCGAGATTTTGTCACTATTTATGGCAAGTGCGCGCAGTGGATCGAGACTGTCTCACTAGTTATTGCAAGCGCTCAGTGGATCGAGATTTATTCGCTATTTATGGCAAGCGCACAGTGGATCGAGATTGTCTCGCTATTTATGGCAAGCGCGCAGTGGATCGAGATTTATCGCTATTTATGGCAAACGCGCAGTGGATCGAGATTTCGTCGCTATTGATAGCAAGCCTGCGCAGTGTATCGAGGTTTGCTGTTTATGGCAAGCGCATTCAGTGGATCGAGATTGTCTCGCTATTTATGGCAGGCGCGCGCAGTGGATCGAAATTTTGTCACTATTTATGGCAACCACGCAGTGCATCGAGATTTTGTCGCTATGCTATTTAAAGTAAGATCGCGCAGTTGATCGAGATTTTGTGTTCATATACAGTAAGCACCCAGTGTGCGAGACTTTATCGCTAGCAGTGGATCGAGATCTGTTTGCTATTTACGGTGTGCGCAGTGGATCGAGATTTTTGTTGCTATCTACGGTCAGCGCGCACAGTGGATCGACATTTTGTTGTTATATATGGTGAGCTCACGCAGTGGTTCGAGATTCTGTCGGTGTCTACAGTGAGTGCGCTCAGTGGATCGAGATTTGTTTGCCATTTATGGTGAGCCTGTGCAGCGGATTGAGATTGTGTTACTATTTATGGTAAGCGCGCAGTGGAAGGGGATTTTGTATATTATTTAAGGTGAACGCGCGCAGTGGTTTGAGATTTGCTGCTATTTATGGTAAGCATGCGGAGTGGATCGAGGTTTTGTCGCTATTTACGGTGAGCTCGTGAAGTGGATCGAGATTTTGTCGTTATTTATACGGTGAGCGCGCAGTGAATCGAGATTTTGTTGTTATTTAAGGTGAGCGCGCGCAGTGGATCGAGATTCGGTCACCATTTATACGGTGAGCGCGTAGTGGATCGAGATTTTTTGCTATTTACGGTGAGCGTGTGCGGTGGATCGAGACTGTTTCTTATTTATGGTGAGTGCGCGCAGTGGATCGAGATTTTGTCGCCATTTGCGCTGAGTGCGCGCAGAGAATCGAGATTTTGTGGCTATTTACGGTGAGCGCTCGCAGTGGATCCTGATATTGTTGCTATCAGAAAACCAGAAACTGGTAACCAGTATAAACCAGGACCGGTAAACCAGAAACTGGTAAGAAGTGTTCACTAAGTAAACAGGTAACCAGTATAACGTTGGTTGCGACTCCCGGAAGGGGCTTACCGGTATATATATATATATATATATATATATCATTTCTGTGTTGGCAGGTGTAGTTGATGAAATATCATTGACGGGGGGGGGAGTCATAATACACATCAAATGCACGCTCTGGCCCAAGCCAGGTAACTTAGTTTGAAGCTTGCAAAAGAAAGCTGCAGGTCTGCACTGAGATTCCTTAGCGCATTCGTTTGAAAACTCACCCAACCTGACCCATGCCACTTCTTAGGGTTTCGGCAGCATCCTTGGAGTGCCACCATCACCAAGGAGGCCACCCTGCAAGTGAGATCCAGTGGTAGGGTGGAGAGATGTGCACGATCTTGCACGTGCGCGCAATTGTTGGGCATACACATCGGAAAGCAGGCATCTTAGGCCAATAACAGGGGGGTATCCATCTCATTCCTAATCTTGTTCATGCCGACAGCAGGGGGGGCATCCAGCTTATGCCTAACCCTGTTCATGCCTGTAACTAGGGGCCATCCATCTTATGCCTCACCTTGTTACCTCCTTGAGTGTACATGGCTTTGCATTCTGCCATTGATGCCACGGATGTTTTCCGATGTGTGGGCGCTATCTCGGTGGGTACCCAGGTTCAGCGGTGCTCACCGGACACCCCGCACAGACAGCTAGCATGGACAACTTGCTGAACGTCGAAGTGCCGGATGGGGGTTCCTCTCGACAGTGTGCTTTTGCCATGACGCGGTACCCGTCGTGACTCTCCCAAAGCATTGGGCTATTCCCCCAACCAATGAGTTATCCCCAAGAGCGAGGGGGATCAGTGGGAGCGGTAGTATTGGTTAGCAGGCATCTGGACAAAAGATAAGGCATACGCACTGCGCTTCCCCTCTACAGGGATGGGGCCCCGTCTGATGTGTCTAGCCCCCCTCTCCCCTGCTCAATACTTGTATATATATATATCTCTATATATATATATATATATATATATTTATACATATATATATATTTTGTATATTTATAGTAATTTATGTTTGCATGCAGGTTTGCATGATGTTTTTCAGACACATCTCCCGAATGACCCTGGGCTTGTTTCGGGGTTGCAAACTTATGCAGTTGCAGACCACAGGGGCCTTGGGTGGTATCGGTAGAATAGCTAACACGGTTTAGTGGCCTCACCCCCCGCTGACTACCACGATGTCGAAGAATAACAGCTTGCAAGCCCACGGCCCAACTCAGAAGACTGAGGCCGCAACTTACAAGAACAAGACCTTCCCAAATTAGAAGGACAGGAGCCAGCTTAACACCCTCACGACCCCAATTGTATGTGAGAGACGTCGACATACCCATCCAAGGTCCCAATTGCAATGGCCAAGGCTGGCTTGTATGAGTTCAAGAAGGAAGCTCAGCTTAGCTAGGGGAAATTGAGCTCAGCGAGGCAAACGCGGGCGAAGCTGAGTTAGGCAAAGTTGTGCAAGGTTAGGCAAAGCCAAGCTAAGCTAGGCAAAGCCAAACTAAGCAAGGGAAAGGAAAACTAAGCTAAGCAAAGCACAAGGTGGGCGACCTCAGGTAACCAACGCGTCGCAAAGCTCTGCAAAGGAAAGCTAAGCAAGGCTAGCAGACCTTCACCCCTTTCATCGGGCCCTGGTGGCAACTTCTGGCTGGCTGTGGCTTCTCTCAGACTACACCATTCCCACGATATAGAGATTGGCTCAGCCTGCTCGGGTTGCTTGTGCTTCTTTGCGGCTGAAGACACTAAGGCTACGACTTTATTGCTTCGACGCGATAAGCATGGCGTTCGGTCTTATAGTGTTGAGGCAGTTGCTTTTGGGAGAATGACATACTTGTTGCACAGGCTGGTGAACCCGAGGGCGCCGGCGCCCAACATATGATTGCACAGTTTGCTCGCAGCATAGGTCAGTAATGGCTGATGTGGGAGTGTGTCTTGTCGAGAGCAGGGACAAATTTTGAACATCACATAGAAGTTTCTGCATCACATCATTTGATGAATTCAGCTCTCTCGCTGTCCTTGTCTCTCCCTCTCTCTCTCCCCCTGATATATATATATATATATATATATTCTAAAATGCACACTTGTGCACACATGTGTATGTACATGTATGTGTACATATATATAGAGAGAGAGAGAGAGAGAAATAACTTATAGGCAGTACGGTTCCTCAAGGACAGGTTATGCAAGTGTGTTTATCCATCGGCTTACATCGGAAGCCTTGCTTGTGGCCACTCTGCTACACATTCTGAGCATACCATAACTGGTTGCGATGATTCCTGCAGCCGTGACCGCTTCTTTGAATGCCATTTACACGTTGTAGACGCATGCATAAGGCATGACCATAATATGCACAAAACTTGTGCGCACCACCCGTTGGCATTGGCAACCTGTCCATAACACATGTACAAGAGATAAACTAATGTATGCATACCAGAAATGGGCAACATATCAAAGTACCAGACATCTTGACGCCCTGTGGTGGATAAGGCAAAGGAGTGACTAGCACACCCAACGAGGCAGGAAGTACTCTAAAGTTACGTGCAACCTTACTTGATACTGTCATTTAATAGTCCTTGACACATTCCTTCAAAACAAAAGTCGAAACAAAGCGACATGTTTTCGTGTTAGACACATTTTAATACTTCTTGTTATCGGAGGTTGGGGGGGTTAGTCCAACCGGGAAATCGTTTCGTTTCGTTCGTGCGTGCGTACGCGCGGTTTGTTGGGGTAGCGGCGAAAGTGTCTGTCCCTACCTTTTCCCTTTTCCCTTATTGCCCCGAGGCGGTTCCCCTTTTCCCTTATCGCGTCGGGGCCTTTTCCCTTTCCCTTGGTGGAAGCTGTTCTGCAAGTGATTGGGAGTGCGGAATTGAGCGCCAACACTTGTAAAACGTCTTGCAAAGACGTTTTAAATAAACTCAAAGTCGTCAAGAGACCTCGCGCGGATTTCACCCGCGATTAGTGGATTCAGAGTCCAGAGTGCTAACCGTTACACCATGAGGTCGGTTGCATCCGCACTTTTCGTGGCAGACGCCAATGTCGCTAAAGTTTGCTGGCTCAGGGGAGCACCCGGCGTGCCAGCCGCCCCACGGTTGCCGTGGGGCGCCCGGAGTGCCGGGTGGGGGCCTGGGCCGCATCTTCTACCCCAAACCAATTCCGGTGTGCCGGCCGCCCCCTGGCCGAGAGGACCCGACTTGGGGAGGCGGCCCGCACTCCGGGCGCCCCCTAGCAACCGGGCAGCGGCTGGCACACCGGATGCCCCCCTCTCCCCCCGAGCAAAAAATAGCAAAATTGGGTTCCCCGATAAAAAGTAAGGATGACTTCATGCAACCGGCCTCGTGGTCGTCGGTTAGCACTCTGGACTCGGAATCCAGCGATCGCGGTTCAAATCCGCGCGAGGTATTTTGACGACTTTGAGCTTCCTTAAAACGTCTTCGCAAGGCGTTTTACAAGTGTTCGCACTCAATTCCGCACTCCCAACAACTTACAAAACAGCTTCCACCAACACTTCCCGCACACTTCCCACACATTTTCCAGGCAGCTCCCGCACACTTTCCACACACTTCCCACACACACTTCGCACAGATTTTCACACATTTCCCAGGCACTTTTCCACACACTTTCCGCACACTTCCACCGCACTTCCCACACACTTTCGACCCCACTTATTGTTCATATGTTACGTCATGTTATACGTTGAGTCACATGCTGTGTTTCGTTATTGCGCGACAAGGTACGTACCCATAAACTAACCTGGACGAACTACAAACGAGCAAATTGCAAATGAAAGGAACTGCGAACGAACGCTGAGCCTTCATTTGCAATTCGACGGGCTCAGACGAATAGCAAACGAGCGAATTGCAATTGAAACGAATTACAATCGGAACGAATTGCAAATGAGCAAAGTGTCCGGACTGGTCCGGGAAGTGTGCGGGAAGTGTGCGGGAAGGTGGTGGGAAGCGGATGGGAAGTGTGTGGAAAGTGCGTGGAAAGTGTGTGGAGGTGTGTAGGGAATGTGTGGGAAGTGCTTGGGAATGTATGGGAAGTGCGCAGAAAGTGTTGATGGAAGCTGTTTTGGAAGTGGTGGGGAGTGCGGAATTGAGCGCGAACACGTGTGAGTTCGCTCAGCAAGTTTGCCTTAGCGATTGTAGCTGAGCTTACTTTAGCTTAGCAACAAATTTCCTTAGCAACTTTAGTTTATCAAGCCTAGTTATGCAACTCGACGTTAATAACTTTAGTTTAGTGCAAGGAAAAATCGGGTAGGACGAAGATGGCAAAACCGGCCGGGGCCAGCTGCTGCAGCTCGCCGCAGCTGGGAGTACCAGCCGGTGAAGCTGCGCAGCCTAGGAGTACCGGACGAAGTCGGCCATGGTTACCCTGTCCTCTACCTGAAAGACTAAGAGCCGTCTAGATAAAACCTAGTCAGGGAACAAACTCAAACATGTACAATAGGTTTAAACTCATGTGCCGACAATGTACCCAACAATATCACAGACATTTCGAGGCATGCGAGTTGTCAAGGGAACTTTCACGGGGTATATGATATATACCACATATAGAGAGAGATTGAGAGAAAGAGATGCAAGGGGGGAGGGGTGCTGACTGCCAAGTCGGTGTGGGCATCGGTCCACGCTGGTAACGGTCCCTGTGCAAGTTTTGGGACACCCGCCCAACACCAAGCCCCAGTTTTGCAAATCCTTTATGTGGCGCGTTTCCTCCACACGTTTGCTTTACATGAACGGAAAGTGCAACATCACAAGAGCTTCACAAGTTGTGTCCTGTGCAAAGAGTTCACACCCCTGCCACACACCAAATCCACATCGATTTCACATGTTGGCTTGCTTAGACCTGAAAGCTCTATGTGCACATTCCCTTTCACCAGGCCCCGATAATACGAAATTTTGTGATGAGACTTCAAACAACCACAAGCAGTGTGAATGTGAAAAAACACTTTCATGCAAGAGAAGAGGACCTGCGGGAATCCTGGTGGTCGCCAGCCACTTGTATTTTGCGTGGAGTTCGATGCAGT
>Ga0099797_101037_pt1 | contig 15652 bp, 16 predicted proteins | sample Uncmet_Sort48C_1_FD_89871 | JGI IMG/M metagenome (GOLD analysis project Ga0099797, IMG submission 89871) | Marine eukaryotic communities from CALCOFI LINE 67, Pacific Ocean - C012_Sort48C_1 | ecosystem: Environmental > Aquatic > Marine > Oceanic | place: Pacific Ocean: Monterey Bay | collected... | reverse complement strand
CGGCCGGCCGGCTCTGCAACTCGATTTGATGCCCTATGTAATCGGTACCATTTAATCCAAACCAAGCACAACTGTTTCGGACGCTTACATATATATAGAGAGAGAGAGAGAGAGAGCGAGAGAGATAGAGAACAAAAGCAAGAGAAAGAAAGAAAGAATGAAAGGAAGATAGAAAGAGAGAGTGCAAGAGTAGCAAGTGTGTGTTTTTAAGCCTACCCCCCGTATGGTGTATGCATATCACCTTGCAAAACTCGTTTCATGAAATAAAAACAATACATATATACACATATATCCATATATGTATATTTCGAAAATAATATATATATATATATATATATATATATATATATAGATATGTCTTTAAATCTATTATGCGGTCCTACATATCACTGGAGAGGGGACGCGGCACCGAACACAAACCAGTATAGTATCGCTGACACGCACATTGTAATGCATTACGTTATACTTATATGTGCACTTATATTGCGAAGGTATAGGTGTTCGGTTTCTAAAATTATATGTGAATGTGGAGGTGTATGCATAGCTGCCTATTCATGTTTAGTTTGCTTTGTGTTGCTAATATTATGAAAGTCTCCACCACCATCAAGCGCTACCTAGGACATTTCACGTACGCTGTTCAGGCTCGCTTTCTCATGGTCACGGTTAAAGTTAATAATTGAAAGGTAAAGGGTGGTTATCTGGGGCAGGGCCTGATCTTATTCATGTTTAGTTCTGTCTATATTATATTTGTCGCATCCTCTAACTTTATATCGATTCATACACCAGCAATGTGCAAACCATCAAATTCATCAGTGCTAAACACGGAGAAAGCAACTCATTCTTGTAAGGCGTCATCACTTGCATTCAACGGACACCTGCGCGTCATGCGAATGAGTGTGCATGTGTCAAGTAGCCAAATGCTCCAGGCAACCAGAGTGAACAACCCCGGCAATACATCATTATTAATATTATGCATGCAAGATCCGAATTATACTAAATATCATGATTATGTATCGCAAACAAAATAATACAATATGATTACAAATGTTCTACATATATCATTATGAACATATATTTGTTGCACAACCGCTGAGTTATTGTGCAACTGCAACTCTTGTTGTCTGTTTGAAGTGGTGCTGGAGACAACGATGACACCGAAGAGTGACAATGGACACGATCTACTCAAATCTTGTCTTTGCGAAGAAGGCGGCTCGCACCATTCTGAAAAATGCGACAGTGACTCATAACTGTGCCTTGAATCCGAAATGGCAGCAATCATTCCATTACGTGGAGATTTCTGTAATGATTGTGTGACGGGAAGGGCGCCAACAAGCGGGGCAGCAGCGACCGCAGAGCCTGGACTAGGGCCGTGACATTTGCCGGACTTATGAGAAGCGAAGGGTTCGCTGAAGTGGCTGCTTGCTTGAAGCTCGGCAACTACAACTGCAAAGATCACTACCCAACACAAATGCAGAACCACACGAAGCACTGGCACCGTACTCAGCACTCCAACCACAAACCACAGAAGATTCAATGGAAGCTGACGGGGCACCAAGGGCCAACACTCGCCTCGATGAATACCAGCAGCATGCATATACCTTATCTCCTGCGAATCCCAAGCTTACCTTATTTCTAATTCGCGTATTAGGAATACTAGCGTATACAGCTATGGCACATAGTGTTTTTTAACACTTCTCGAACAACTGTAGATGCCCTGAACATTGCATGATTACCAAAATATGCTTACTCGTGTTAGGAAATGTGGCTAAGACCAACACATAGAAACACGAACGACGTATGCTTGAGACAAACGCATACATTTTGGGTCCGCGACCCGGCCACAATTGCTATGGGTTTCACAAGTTGTCTGGCCTGGTTTATCCTACATGAATAACTGTGTGGATTTACTTAATTATGCCATGTAGTCGGGGGTGTATTTGATTTTGAAGAATGTACATTGTGCCCGGAACACACGGGAGCCCAAGCACAAGGCAATGAACTTAAGCAAGCAATGTACCGCTCACACTCCCGACCCTGAGATACAAGCACGAGATGTGGACTATGGATATGAGGAACAAGATTTTAAAAATTATAATAAGCTCAATCAAGGCAGTATACTTCCACATGCTGGACAGTATACAAATCTTTAGAGGGGTCCATATTATTCCACTGGTCCATATTTTTGGGACCCCAAAGATATACACCACCACCGGGTTTGGGCCTAGAAAAATTAGGGAAATGGCTGGTGTGGACGATTTGGTGGTGTATATGCAAACTGCTGTAAAATACAGCAGTTTGAATATACACCGCCCCCGGGGTGGTGTATATACAAACTGCTGTATTTTACAGCAGTTTTGCATATACACCACCAGATCGTCCACACCAGCCGTTCCCCTATTTTTTCTGGGCCCCAACTTGGTGGTGGTGTATATCTCTGGGGTCCCAATTGGTTACCCCAATCAGAAGAACGAAAACTCAGTGGTTTGTTGGAAGGCACGCGGTATATGTGGTATACATGGTTACGGCTAAGGGGCCCATCTCCCAAAGAATAATTGTAAACTTTAATACTTTGGCGTCCAAGGCCGAACACGGAGATGCCACCACAATGCCCATACCTTTTAATTTCATTGACACCACAGGGGCCGCTGCCGAAGGCGGTGGCCCCTGTCCTGTCACTTGCTTCGGAATATATGGCCACGGTGTTGGCATGTTCTTGTTCTGCCTTCAAGGTCCAAATTTCCAAGTTTTGCTTAATTCTTTGGGAAATGGGGCCCCCTAGCCACAACGTCACAACCATGTACACACATCTCTTGAATGGTTGCGTCGTGGGCTTCCGGACCTTCGGGAGCTTCGGGCGTGAAGGTGCTTCGGAAGTGCTCTCGCTCGGATATCAGCAACTTTCGCTCAAAAAGCTCGCACTTCTGCTCGCATTTCGATTCCAAACATGAGCTCCTGCTCGAGGTTCGCCGCATCAGTTGCGCTCCCGCTCGAACTTCAGCGACTTTCGCTAAGAAGGCCTGTGCTCCCGCTCGGGTTTCGACTCCAAGCATGAGCTCTCGTTCGAGGTTTGGCATGTCAGCTGAGCTCCCGCTCGAGTGTCAGCCACTGTGGTTTGACCGTTCTTTGCTCGGGGTTCAATGCATCGGCTGCGCTCCCGTTCGAACCCGCTGTACGAAGTCATTTTCGAAATTAACATGCGAAATCATATTCCGGTGTCACAGAACCAGGTCCATTCACTGTGTTTCACTGGAGTGCATTTATATGCATGCTTTCGCCCTAGTATCGAACAAATTCTTTGAGTTTCTGACTGCCTGCAGATCAGACATGTTCGAGCACTTGTTGCACACCCCTGTACTCTGAGCTGCAATCTGAGGCTCCAGTTTGCAATCTGAGACCCGAAGCTGCAATCTCAGTCTCCAAGCTGCAACCTGCACCCCCAGGATACAATCTGAGCCTCCGGAGTGCAATCTGAGCCTCAAGGCTGCGGTGTGTCCGCCTGGTGTCAATCATCTGTAAAATTACTTGTAAAATTATAGTAAAGTGATTGTAAAGTCACTTAGTGAGCTCCGCCAAGCCGTGCTTTCAATCAAAGTATGCTGTCGCCAAGGTAAGACACACACTTTTAATGAAACTGTGTGTGTGTTGCCAACGCCCCAGAGGGTCCCCCCCGCCGCCGTCCTCACACAAATCCGGTGCACATGCATCACAAATGCTGACTTTCGCTTCAAATCCGCTGCACAAGCATCGCATCTGCCGACGTAGGCTGACTTCCGCTTCAAATCCGCTGCAAAAGCATCGCATATACTGACTTTCGCTTCAATGTCGCTTCGAATCCGCATTCGCTTTGCTCTGCAACTCCAAGGGAGGCGGTCTGGGCCAAGCCCTGTTGGATTTATTGAGTTTCTGCATGTTTGCAGATCGGACATGTAAGAGCACTTGTTGCACACCTCTGCATTCAGCAGATAGCCGTCCTTCGCACACTCATCTACCTGGTGCAAGAAGGGAGGAGCATGCATTCATGGCAATAGTGCACACCATGCTGGCACCCATAATGCAACATAGAATAACAATATATATATATGTATATATGTATATAATCGACTGCTGGCGGAATTCACTTGCTATACCCTCCACAAAATTACATGCAAATTCAAATGTTCATTTTTTAGTTATCCTGGAATATAGGTTTTAGATCCCGGGACTTGTCCCTTGGATTCTGCGCCAAGTTCCGTGGGTATTTATGTGTCTAGAAACCTTGTATGTATGCCCATCGGTCATAAACCGAGTGGTGGACCCTGTCCCCTGTTTCGTTTTTTTAAGTGTGCCTGACTTGAGCAAGAATATATGGAGGCGGCCGATTAATACAAAAAACACCGCGTAATCGGAAGAAAAATTCATAGTTTTTATTGTTTTTAATAGTTTTTTACGGTTTTGAATGGTTCAAATAGTTATTTGAAGTTCAAATAGTTATTTGAACCGATACGGATCGATTTGGGCTGAGTTTCAGCTCAAACCGTCGATTCTGGACCCGAATCGTGACATTTAGGTAAATTGGGCTACTGGGATGGGGGACCACTCGCCGAGAGCTCAAGGTGCCGTCAGGAATCGCGCCCATTCGGAAGAACCTCATATGAATTTTCCCTCCGCGTAACCGGGGTGATTTAAGCAGGAGCACCCATGCCGAATTAATCGGACATTCTCATATACTGGATTGGATGCTTGGCTTCAGGGTTCTACTTGTGTTGCCAATGGATGGACGTATTTAGCTTCCGGGGCTCATCCCTTGGATTCGGCGCGGAGTTCCGTGCACACGTGTAGTATTTATGTGTACAGAACCCCTATATGTACACCCATCGGTCACCAATCGAATTTTAAACCATGTTTCGTTTTGTCAAGTGTGCTTGGTTCCAATGGGAATATACATATATCGGCTGGCCGGCACCAAAGCCCATGTATAGAGCTATGCAAGAACAAAAATACAAAAATCACAAATACCAAGAAAACAACAATTAATTAAAAAAAAAACAGGCCCAATACCAATGATTGATCAACAACTTTTGGGCAGCCAATAACTACCAACAAATACAAGCTAATATTGGCTGAACAAAAACCGCTGATTGACAATTATTGGTATGTGACATAATTTAATGTAACTAATTGTTGTTTTTTTGTATTTGTGGCTTTGGTATTACTAATGGAAACATAGTAAATGGCTGTTTTATGGGCTTCGGGGTCCGCCAGTACATAGGGGATGCTTCATATAGTAGATGTTGGGATTGAGTTTTTTCGGTGTTGCCAATGTCTGGATATTTCCATTGCGTCCAGGCCGATGATTCATCAAGATGTCTTGTTGAACCGCCACCTGTGATTAATATTCCCCCCCAATTGCAAATGATACATAATTAGTTCATTATTTATTTCGTGGAATTCACGTTAACAAACACGGGTGAATACAAACGACGGTGCTTCATAACCACCCAAATGATAATAACAATAAAATAATTATCTGGAGCGAAGTATGACCCGTATAAGAAGTTTCTTGCGATATGTATGGCATGGGGATCCTGGATGGGGATCCTGTACCCCATCCGAGGGAGGAGGGTGTCTATTAACAACTGTTTCTTCAACTCACGTGCCCGCCGATCTCATCCATTTTTTTTGTCTTTACACTTTTGAGGGGGTTATTTCTTGTTAACTACATGTTAAAAATTGCTCTGGGCTAGGCGGAAGACCTATGCTTATGCACTCAGGGTCCTGCCAGAGTTCACGCGTATTTGTAAGCATTTATGCTAGCTGGAACAAAGATGGGGAACTATTCCATATTGCCAAGGGTCATGCCCACCCTGTGTAACAAGAACTGCAACGTATTGTTTTTTGTTCTGGTTTTCCAATCCCGCAGTTGTCTTGTCAACCATCTAAGCTTGCGAATGCACACGCGCAGCCTGCTACATCTTGCTGCAAAGACACATAGTCATAGAATCAAATGAAGACAGAAAAGGTTCACAAGCACCGTGGACACGCCCACTAGAACCCTGCCCTGGATTTGCAAAGGATATTACCTCAACCATATGTATGAATATACATGAGCTACGGTTGGTGGACTAAATTAAGCCACACAATGGTCAGATTTTCGTTTTGGGTGCGTTTTCGAAAATGTATTCTCCCCGAAGGGCGGGTAAAAGTCACGAAACTACAACATGGTTCTACCCATTTCCACATGCACATTCGCTCCCCAGAATATCCCAGATGCATTTAAACACATCCCCGACCTGTTGTGAAGGGCCCAGGAGCCGGCAAAATAGGGATTAGGGCCCCGGGGCCGCAAAATAAGGTTTAGGTGTTGCTTAATTTAATCCGTCACCAGTATGTGATTTAGTCCCCTAAAAGACAATTCACAAAACAAACATGCTCGAGGCCATCGCCTAGTGCACATTCGACCATTTTGAGCAACTCCTGCGGCAAATTCGATGGCACTGCCGCCCGTGAGGATCCCGGGGTCTGGGGGACCGGAAAATTACATGAGTAGACTAGAACATAGTAAAAGCTCACATGTAACACAATAGAATACAACACATTACAGGTGATGTACATCACAGGTGAGACACAATAGGTTCTCTACACATCTCGCAATCACTGGATGCGGCCTATGAAGCAAATACTCGGCCAGCCATAAGCATAGATTTTCGTAGTTTGGGTTGCCCGATTTCAATCTGGTTTTCACGTATATCAACCAGTATTCGGGTTCCACATATATTGTTTCACGTATATCAACCAGTGTATATATTGTATTATTGTTATCAGCCAAGTGTTAGCTAAAGTCTACATTCCAGTCGAGCAGGCGACGGTCCCAGCGCCCATCTTCGGTGGAGGTGGCCTTACCGCCCAGACTGAATTTGCGGCTTCTCTGAAGCTTCACCCAGCCGGTGTCAGCATGTCACCTGGCCGAATATCCTCACTGGTGTGTGTGGCGCGCTGGATGTAGTCGGTCCACTCTTCCTGCGGCTGCCGTGGCACACCAACAATCCATCTCAGCAACCTTCTCTTAATACTTTTGGCGGACAGCTTCTTTGACATCACTTGAGTCGAGGTCCATGCGCCGCTGCCATACAGCATGCAAGATGTGACGGTCCATTGAAAGAGCTTGGTGCGGGCACCTAGTATCTTTTTGTGGCACAGGACCTTCCGCAACTTGAAGAAGGCAGCCCGGCCAGATTCCAGAAGGTTGCCAATCTCTGTGCCGTGGTATGTGTTCATACACAGCTTGCAACCAAGGTTTTTCTCAGAGCCAGTAGGACAAACGACCTTGATGTGTTCGCCGCGGCAAGCCAAAGTTGCGGTTGGTGAAAACAACTTTTTTTGCCATATTGAGGTTCGACCCAATTTAGCAGCATCGTTGCCGCATCTGCGGGGCTGCTGTCGAACAACAACTCATCGTCCGCAAAGCAAAATTTTCTCAATGGATCTGTCAAGCTATCAACGACAACACCATAGTATGGGCTGCATCGGGAGCATTCAATTTCTTCCATCTCGTCTTAAGCCGCCGGAAAATAACTTCCATGATGGCAAGGAACAGCAGTGGGCTGATGGGGTCACCTTGTTTAAAACGCTCTCTAAAGCAAATGCACGGTTCTGAAATCCTGCAGCATCTATTGCAACTTGTCTGCTGTAAAGTACCTGCAACAAGTTCGCATACGCGGGTTCGACCCCTAACTCGCCAAGCGCTTTCTATTCAGTTATAGTCGCAACTTGTAGTGGTTCCCTGGATTTTCCAGTTCTCTCAGGCACTGAGGACATTCTATGGCACCAGGGCCGAAGTTATAAGCATCAACTTAGTGTGCTCACAGATGTAGCCAACATGTTACAGAGTGTTAAACATGATATTATGTGATGTGCGTGGCCAAGTATGGGACCTCTCCACATGTGCCCAAGTCCTGCACAAATCTATGGAGATGCATGCATATTCATCCCAGGTCTTCATGTGCCTAGGGTACTACCCATAAGACTCAACTGTTCATCGGAGTAAGTGCTTAAACATTTCACCAACCAGCATTTGTATAGTTCAATCGAACACAATCCAACGTACTTCATCTCAAGACATACATGATACAACATATTAGGTGTATTCTTATGGGAACCTTCAGTAGCCACAAAAAATACAAAAATGTGATATGATATAATATATATATATATATATATATATATATATATATATATATATATATATATATATATATATAGCTGATGTCATGAGTTCCTATGTGGGACAATTGTCTGACCTTCGACAAAAAATCATAGATCATTGTATTGGCAATGCAGGGCACCGCACCCAAAGATGGCGGCCCCCGGTTATGTCCAGTGAATATACGGTTGGCGGACTAAATTAAGCAACACGATGGTTAGATTTTCGTCTCGGGTGCATTTTCTTCGAACATGTGTTCTTCCCCGAAGGGCTGGCAAAAGCAACTAACTCCTCGAAATTGCAAAAAATCCAAAAATGTTTCAGGAGGGTTCAGGAGTTGCTTACTGCAGTCCGTCACCAGTATTTATATAATAAAGTCTGCGTGGGATAATAATATGGGGGAAGGGGGGCAGGGGAATTGTCATCCGACAGAGGCATGGCAATGTTCTCAAACACAAACTCAAATGTTTGGATCTTATCGATTGTACAATAGTTTTCCCTTTTCCACATTTCGATGCAAAAAACATCCCAAATGAATTTAAACGCGTCTCCGAACTGTTTTGAAGGGCTCCGGGCCGGAAAATTGGGTTTAGGGCACCGGGGCCGGAAAATTGGGTTTAGGTGTTTCAGTCACCAGTATCGGCAAAGTGGTGGCATGCCTTGTTTACTCTAGGATGCTGAAAAGATGTGGTCTTGTAGGCTACACTCTTTGGAAATCAAATAGATTTGGCCTCAGTCCCGGGGCCGGAATATAGGGTTTAGGTGTTGCTTAATTTAGTCCGCCACAAGTATGGGCAAAGTGGTGGCATGCTGAAAAGATGTGGCCTTGTAGGCCAAACTGATTGAAAATGAAATAGATTGGGCCACGGAGGCCACAATCTTGTCCATATTGGGCCACGGAGGCCACAATTCCGGTTAATAACCTCTGGGGGGAGGGGGGGGGGGTAATAAAACATTTGTTTGAGGGGCCGTGGCACTTTTTAAATCAAATTTATTCGATGGGCGTCACAGAGAGTCCCCAACGTGGTCCATCCCAGGCCGCAAATGAAGAGATGTGGGGGTGGTTAATAAATTGTCTTTCGGGGGCGGCGGACTCCAAAAAGCAAACCAATTTTACACTGACCATCTTCATCAGCTTCCGGATACCATACCTAGATATCATAATATACAATCGGGCTACATCTCGGTTGACAATAAGGAATAAGAACCTGCCTTCTGAGTACTTTTTCCAAAAAAATTCATGGAAGTCGAGAAACTGGCCAAACCTACTCCTTCTCTTATCACTCCGACGGAGTGTACTTGAGAAGGACATGAAAACACATTCAACAAATAACTGGAAACTAACTTACATATGGCCGTGTCCGATTAAGTCGGCCTCGCCTCCGTACAAGACGAAACAAATTGAATTAGACTGGCCGCAAAAAACAATCGCCACTGGCCAAGAAATAAACGACAAATCACGGAACGAAATTGTATTTATATCCGGTGCGAGTGTTGCTGGCAAGTTTCACCTTGATTTTTTGCCTCCGTACATACAACACACAATATACAGCATAACCTAACATGCAACGTATTAAATACAACATATAACATAACATAACAAACCGGATATGACATAACATAACGTACAAGATATAACATACCATAACATACTAGAATGTATAAAATACAAGATAAACTAGAGCATGCAAAGTGACTTTTAACAACCAGAAAGTGTCTGGAAAGTGTGCCGGAAGTGTTTGTAGAAGGTGTGTTGGAAGTGGTCGGGGAAGCAGAACTGAGCTTGGGACCCCTAAGACGACTCCATAAGTCGAAAACGAAGGAAGCGCGCCAACGTCAAGACACCCACAGTGGGGCTCGAATTCACGACCACAAGGTTAAGGGCCTTGCGCTCTACCGACTGAGCTAGGCGGCCCATGGCATGTAAGAGGTGTAGTTTTCAATTTCGGACCTTGAAGTAGGGCGGGAGCACCTGGCTAGCTGGCCAGCCTGCGGCCGGGGCCAGCAGCCAGCCCAGCCAGCCACCCACCACCTGGACCTGGAACTTGCAAATATCAATTCCACAGCACGGACCAAGATATCACAGCAAATCATAATTAAAGCATGGTTTCCCTGTTCTGCCCCATCGGGTGCTCAAATCAGATTTGCGAGGCATTCCGGTCGTACTCTCGGCCAAGGGCGGCCGCCACACTTGGAATTAATTTGGGGTAGGGGCGCCCGGTCCTGATCCCCACCTGGCCCGAAACCACCCACGGCACCCGGGTGCCCCCTTGCAACCGGGGGGGTTGGCGACCAAGCGGGTGCCCGCTCCCCCTCTGATCAAGCAAAAATAAGCAAAATGGAGGTCCGGCTTTGAAATCTTGACCGCGCATTTGACACGGACACTTTGCCCGAGTGGTCTGAGGGGGTGGGCTCAAGTTCCACTAGCGCAAGCTGCGTGGGTTCAAATCCCACAGGTGTCATTTGGGACCCTTGCGCACTACCTTAAAACGTCTTTGCGTGCCGTTTTGCAAACGTTCGCACTCCCTACCACTTCCAAACCAGCTTCCACCAACACTTCCCGCGCACCTTGCACACATCCTCCAGGCAATTCCCGCACAAAGGTCTTGTTGCATGTTATATTTGATGCTGTATTTTATACATTTTATGTATGGCATATTATATCTTGTATGATATGTTATGTCATATCCGGTGTGTCAAGCTATGTTATGGTATGTTATAACAATCTTGTATGGCATGTTATGTCTTGTATGTTATGTTCTGTTATGTTATGTTATGTCCGATACGTTGTGTTATGTTACATCTTATATGTTATGTTATATCTTGTATCTTATGTTATGGTATGTTATATCTTGTATGTATGTTATGTTATGTTATGATGGGAAAGTAATGGGTCAAGCCACCTCTCCGTACACAATTTGACTAAATGCAAACACGATGCGGCTCTAGACTCGGCCTGGCCAACTCTTGCCATCTTTGTTCTTTGAATGCCAATCTGGGACGCTTTTTGGAAATACTGATGCTGGCCCCGCCCTCGCCGGCCAATTTTTTCACCTTCGTAAGCGCACTTGTTTTTGCCAGTGCTGTCAGCAAACACTTAATCGGACACTGCCATACGACTGGCAGGCCTAACTCAAGTAACATTCCATTCGATTTCAAGTATTGTGCAATTAATTGCCAATTTGCCCATTATACGGTTGACGGAATTAATTCAGCGACACTTTGGTGTTCGGCAGCTTTGCTAGTGGTTACCCACACAAACACGGCCTGATATTTGGTGTACCAAGCACCAAATGGTGTTGAGCGAACTCTGGGTTTGCGAAGATTTGGTGTCCTGGCGGATTCGTTGTTTTTTGACACATCAGAAACGAATTGTCCGAGGCAAACTTGGATACCACATCGGAGCTCCGGACACATAAATACACCAGAATAGCCTGGACTTTCGGGACCAGTCGAATGGGACTAGTCCCGAGACCCGGAAGCGCGTACAAAACAATACAAAAACATAGACCTGGCCAGTTCTACATATTTCTCACATCGTGTTGCTTAATATATTCCGTCAACAATAGGTTTCAGTTTTTTCAATTATTCATTATTGGCCATAAGATGTCCCTTTCCCAATACAATGAAACTGCAGCCCTGACCCCGAGTCATTCATGAATTACGGATGCATTTAGATCACGTTACAGTAACTGCCTAACTTACTGGTGATGGACTAAATTAACCAACGCCTGAACACTGTTTGCCGGCCCCGGGTTCCTAAAACGTATTTTCCGGTCCCGGGTCCCTCAAGTATTTTCCCGGCCCGGGGGCATGCAAATATTTGAACCGGGGCCCTTTCCGAGCCCGAGGCCCTGTTTCAATTATTTTTCAATTATTCCTTATTCGCCCTATGTTGTCCACTTCCATCGCATCGAAACTGCAGCCCTAGATGCAAGGGCAACCCTGTCAGAGATCTTGGCTCCGACGAGGACTGCTGACGGTGACAATCTAACTGCCTCGGTTACATCCTGGAGTAAGCGAACATGGAACACATCGATCCGTATCGGTCCAAATAACCCCAAAATAACATTCCCGACACATGGGGCCCGACCCCGAAACCGGAAAACAGGGCTGAGGGGTCCGGGAACGGAAATAATCAAAAGACAGTCTTTCGAAAAACATCTTGCGTGGATTGGAACTATTGCGTAGTGATCCTAAGATGTCCCACCCCAAATACAATGAAACTGCAGCCCTGACCCCAAGCCATTCACGGATTATGAATGCATTTAGATTACGTTACAGTCACTGCTTAACTTACTGGTTATGGACATAATTAAGCAACACCTGAACATTATTTTCCGGTCCAGGGTCCCTAAACCCAATTTTCCGGAGCCGGGGCCCTTCAAAACAGGTCGGTGACGCGTTTAAATGCATCTGGAAGTGTTTATTGCAAAGAATTTGCATGTAGAAAATGGTAGAACAATTGTTCAATCGATTAGATTTTTTATAATTGGTGAGACTTATTTTGCCAGCCCTCAGGGGCGAACTCATGTTTTGAAAACGCACCAACACAACAATCATATTTGATTTTCGATGTCCAAAATGTGGGATTGTGGCGAGCCACCTAAGTGTTGATTCATTACGTCCATTAACCATATGTTTTTGCGAAGTAATATACAATTTGCGGTGGTATATTCAGCTAAGGATGACCAAAGCAGCTTCAGGCTTGGAAATTACCGACAGGGGTACACACAATCCTGGGATGTACAACAGCAAACCGATCATTAATAATAACCTCTCTCTGTGTGTATATATATATATATATATATACATATTCAATGCGTTGGTCGTGGGCCTCGGCACCTTCCGGCGTGCGGGCACTTCGGAAGTGCCTTCGCTCGGGCTTCAGCCACTTTCGCTCAAAAAACCTGCGCTGCCGCTCGCGTTTCGACTCCAAACATGATCTCCCGCTCGAGGTTTGGCACCTCAACTACGCTCCCGCTCAAGTTTCAGTCACGTCGCGGGCTCCGGGAGCTTCGGGACCTTCGGGCATGTGGGCGCTTCGGAAGCGCTCAAAAACATTGCTATTTGAATCCCGGAGCCACTTTGTGTTCGGCATGAGAAGCTATTTACTGCACCGGAGTTACTCTTTGCTCGAAAGGAGTGCTATTTATTCATAGGTGTTCCAAAACACCAGCTATTTGTTGCACTTGAGCCGAACCCACTATTCGAAGTCGCTTTCGAAACTACCATTCGAAGTCGCATTCCGGTGTCACCGAACTCGGGTCCTTTTCACTCTGCTCCACTAGAGTGCATGTGATGCACGGGTTCAGACTACAAGTCGAATCAGATTTAATCAGAAACTCAGATGGTACAGCTGGCGGACCCAATTTTTCGTCTTAGGTGAGTTTTGAGAAAATGTGTTCCTCCCCGAAGGGCTGGCAAAAGAACTCCCGAAAATTGAAAAATCCTAAAATGTTTTGATTTTATCGACTGTACAATGGTTTTATGCACTCCCAAATCAAAGTTCAATGCAAAAAACACCCCAGATACACGTAAACATGTCCTAGACCTCTTTTGAACGGCCCCGCAGACGGAAAATAGGGTTTAGGGCCCCGGGGCCGACAAATACAAGAATATGTTTCTGATTGAATGTGACTGAATTGGTAATATATTTGATACATTATATGCGGAAGATCAGGATGCTAAGAAGATACATGAAATTGTCAGACATGCAATGGAACACTATTTTGTTCACACATACTCGTATTTTTGCAATATGCTCTGCCACACCACAACCCAAAATGGGGGCGCCACCCACATCATTGGGGTTTGTTTGGGGTGGGGGGTATGACATCCTGCTTGAGTCATGTTGACCCTATTTATTATTCGCGGCATTCATACAACCCTCCACGAAACATACGCTAGTTTTGTATTTTCCGGCCCCGAGCCCCTATTCTATTTTTCCTTTCAAAACAGGTCGGGGATGTGATTAAAATGCATCCGGAGTGTCTTTTGCGTCGAATTTGCATATGGCAATGGTAAAAATCATTGTGCACCCGGTAAAATCCAAATAGTTTTGACCTTATACCATTTCGGGATGTTCTTTTGCGAGCCCTTCGGGCAGAACAATTTTCGAAAAAACTAATGAAAAAAACGAAATCAATCTAAATAAGGTGAGTTCACTGAAGTTCAAAGAGTTTCGTACCCGCCCGATACTTAGCAGCTGGAGGAGCTTTTGCATGCATCAGAAGTTCGACACATCGTGTTTGGCATTCGAACAGATTCCCGAAACATATTTTGGTCGAACAGAATTATGGATACATCAATTTTGTTCAATACAGAATTTGGGATACATCAGTTTTGGTCGAACAGAATGTTGGGTACAACAGATTTTCGAGACATCAATTCAGTTCGAACAGATTTTCGAAAAAATAACCCAAAACAACAATCGATCCAAATATTGTAAGTCATTGAATTTCAATGAGCTTCGTGCAATTTTCGTATATCTTCGTGCCCGCACGAAACTTAGCAGCTTCAGTCAAGTTTCACCTATTCAATATTGGCGGCATAGTAAGTATTTAGTCCTAGGGTGTAAGCACCCCGGTTTGGGACCCCAAAGATATACACCACCCCCGGGTTTGGGCGTAGACAAAATATGGAAATGGCTGGTGTGGACGATTTGGTGGTGTGTATGCAAACTGCTGTGAAATACAGCAGTTTGTATATACACCACCCGCCCAAACCCGGTGGTGGTGTATACTGTATCTTTGGGGTCCCAACCAGTCTCACTCGTGATCCTGCTGATATTTGTATCTATAGTCTGGGTGGGGTAATAATATGGGGGAAGAGGCGGTGCAGGGGAATTGCCATCCGACAAAGGCATGGCAATACCCATTTTCGGTTTTATTGCGTTTTTCGAATTTGTGTTCTTCCCGAAGGGCTGCCAGAAGAACTGCCCAGAATTGTAAATTCCCCAATTTTGGGATGTTATAGATTGTCCCTTTTTGTTATCCTTTTTCACATGCAAATTCGATGCCAAAAACATCGCAGATGTACGTAAACACGATCCCGACCAGTTTTGAAGGACCACGGGGCCAGGAAATAGGATTTAGGGTCCCGGGGCCGAAAAATAGAGAAAAAAACATCCGCACATGCATTTAAACATTTCCCGACCTGCTTTGAACTGTCATATAATTGAAATCGAAAGAAACTTACAACTGCTGTTTTTGGTGGTCGCCCCTTTGGGCCCCGGGGCCGGAAAATAAAGAAAAACGAACAAGCGCAGATGCATTGCAACATTTCCCCGACCTGCCTTGAACTGTCTTGTACTGGAAATCGAAAGAAACTTACAACTGATGTTTTTGGTGGTTCCCCGTTCCCTGGCCTTGGACCCCCCCACCCCACACCTGGACTTGGAACCCTTGCACACTCACCCGCGGCCTGGGACACACCGCCCTGAATAATGTAATCCTATTGGGGGTGATTTCG
>Ga0099797_101036_pt1 | contig 15664 bp, 19 predicted proteins | sample Uncmet_Sort48C_1_FD_89871 | JGI IMG/M metagenome (GOLD analysis project Ga0099797, IMG submission 89871) | Marine eukaryotic communities from CALCOFI LINE 67, Pacific Ocean - C012_Sort48C_1 | ecosystem: Environmental > Aquatic > Marine > Oceanic | place: Pacific Ocean: Monterey Bay | collected... | reverse complement strand
GAGGCGAGGCTGGGGGGGCCATTGGCCCAGGCTCCGGTGGCTCCCGGTGTCGATGCTCCTGCCAACGAGGGCTCCGATCTGGATGGAGATTGTTCCAGTTGTTGCAGCCTGGTTTCCAGCTGAGTAACTCGAGAGGGGCCGCCATCCATCGGGTGGTCTGCACTTTCAACTGCTGCCACTCTTTGCTCAAACTGCCCAATGGCCTCCTGGAGGGGTGCAAGTCTTTCTGTGTTGTTTTGGTCAAACCTTGCATCAAGGAGCCCCGAAATGCGGTTTGTTTGCTCCTGGAGGAGGGGGCGAATGTGCGACTCCATGCTGGCAGGGAGCAGGTTGTCAAGTGTCGACTGCACTGTGGAAGCCAAGCCAGCTTGCACAGCTGTCTGCATCTGTTCCTGAAACGAGGGCGATGCAAACAATGAGTGTAATTGTGTTTCAGAGAAGCCGATGTCTTCTGAGCCCCCATCCCGAGCTGGAGAGCTTGCTGCTGGTCGCTTGTTTGCCATGGCTCTGTTCGAAAAGACAAACAAAGGAGGATGGCTGCTGCCAGAATGGCCCTCGTCGATTTCGATGTCCTCGATGTGATCCGTCGTTGCACAAAAATGGTCGCCACCCCCAGCAACCAAACGACAAGGATCGAAAGAAATGGATCGCCACACTTGAACATGGCTTGAGCCAAAATGGATACGGACACATGAGCAATGCAATATGTTTTCTCTTGAGCCGCCTGATGGCGGGCAACTGGATCCAGTAGACCCGCCATCGGAGTCCGATTGCGAGTGCATGCAGTTTTTTGATTGATCGCGCTAGACATCGCACATTGACTTGGCACAGTACATGACAATGGATGGAGTGGTCACCAAAAAGTTTAGGGTTTAGGGTTTGGCTATGCCTGTCTGAGGTGCCTGCTCCTTGCAAGCAGTCAAGCCCTTGCCTTTTGGAGACCCATGTCTTGCTCCAGAGCTGCCACCACCGTCTCCTTCGAAACTTGCAGTATGAGCTGCTCATCAGCGGTTTTCAGGCAACCCCACGGCATAGCTCCATGATCAAAATATCCAAACCTCAACAAGATTTATATGAAATATAATGGGGAACTTGTTCGTCATTCTCTTCTCAATCATTGGTGCGAAGTCTAACGATTGCGGTAAGACATTTGTCGGAATTTCTACGAAATACCACCCCGAAGTGATCGAATCTAAACTATAAGTGAGCAAATACACTACTCGGCGCCGCGGTCATGAAGGGTTTATATTTGATAAGATCCAAGCATCTCGTGACGTTTAGCAATTTGGGGAGTTATTTTGCGAGAACTTCGGGTAGAACACATTTTCGGAAAACGCATCCTCCTCCGCGGATTTACGTCGCTCTGCCCGCTGCCGAAGGCCCCGAAGGACACTGACGGCCGGAGCTGCTGCCGCTGCTGCTGGATGCAGTGGCGCCGGTGGGGCGGCGTCGGCTGATATGGAATGGAGTATTTAGCAAACAACGCTGTTACAGCGCCCAAGATCAAGATATCACAGGCAAGGAGGTGTGACTCTGAGTGAGAACATGTCAGACACCAAAGGCGGTAGAGAACAAGAAAAGCAGCCAAACATGAGGCAAACCAGAGTAACGACCAGTGGAATCCAAGCGTCCAAAAATAAGATGTCACAGACAAGGGACACAAGTGACAAACACATCAAATACTGAAGACTACCATCCCAAGGTGCTTGCCTTGCCTTTGCAACAAGCCAAGACGAACAAAGCTCTGTCTTGCAAAGGGTACGGCAACTATTGTCTTGAGGTTTTCGTCCAAAGCAGGCATAAATCGGGCAAGGACCCAATGCCCTGAGACACCACTGCCATCGTAGATTTGCAGCCACCGCCAGGCATTTGTTCAAATAGCACACCATGTCGACAACAATATTTACGGTTGATTCTCCAATAGTCTCCAGGCAATGCGTTGGCAAGCAAAGCTCCAGGACTCCATCTGGCGACTCAAGGATTCGAGTTGAAGTTTCAAGCGCCGCCTGGCCTGACGAGTCCGCACAAGGAACTTTCCACAAGCCAGTAAAGAGCGTTGAGGCAGGCCTGAGAGTAATTGGATGAGTGCTTGGTGGGAATCACAACCATGTGTCGGAGGAAAGCTGCTGACCCAAAACAGAAAACACATCGATGTTGGATGGTTTCTATTGAAATTTCGCACAGGAGTTTTAGCGTGGGAGCCTCGGCTTAGGAGCTTCGGCTTAGGAGCTCCCTGGTCAAAATAACCCAACCTGAATGCATCGGGCATTGTTTTTGCATCGAGACTTCATTTCATGCCCTCTGTTTCATCCGGCAGACCGGATTCTGGGTGTTCCGGGAGCAAAAAACGAAAAAACAAACAAACATATAGATCTATAATTTCGAAACCGTTTTGGCTCAATCCTTGGGCTGGATGCGGTCGAAGAGATTCGCCGTTTGGCCAAGCATGGCAGTTTCTTGGATGCTACCGCATGTCGCCACGCAGATCAAAATTGTGAACATGCAAAAGAATTTATGAGAGATGAGGCAACATTTTTTTTTGCAAGAGCATTCAGAGGAGCCCATTTTGTACGTCCTTTTGTACTGTGCCCCTTGCTACTTGATGCCTTGCATCGGCCCATAACGGAGTCACAGAAAAAACAGGCCCCAATGTTTCTAAGCCTGTGCATGAATTTAATATTGACGTCTCGAAGAAACTCCACTTCGAAGCTCGAGATGAGGTTTGTGATCTTGCAACTGCAGAGCCCGAAGCTGGTAGAGCCGAAATGCAGGCATAAGGAGCATTTGTTGTCTCGGATTTTAAAACTACACTTCGGGGTGGCAGTTGGACCGAACAGGTGCATGGGATCGCTTTTAACGAGGTTCGGGCCGAAGCTTGTTCTAAGGATGGCAAGACTTGGTGTGGTATCTTAAACCTTTCTCTCTCAGCCTCATCTAGTTTAAGCAAATTTGGTAATGAGAGTTGTGTGTTGCCCGCTGAAATGTGGTGCCACCGAATGGATTGGCATTATCGCATTTGGTTTGAAAGAGGCAAGCATAACACTTGCTATGTTCCCAATGTGTTTGCATAGTTGTATCGTGAGCCACAATGCGTGCAAACAGTTTTCCGATAGGGTTCGCCAGCCACCCAATCTAGAGCTGCAGAAATTCGGGTCATCAGGATTGAGTGTCACTAGCTGATCTTGTGGCTCTTACGCACATGTTTCGATTAATGCCTATGGGAATGTGTAAAAAACGAACAATCTAGCTGTAGTCAGTGTAGGAGTTCTGGCATGTTCTGGCATGTGAACTGCTTGCAGATGTAGGGCAAACAATAGTTCTTGTCTTGCAGGCTTGATGGTGTTGAAACACTCCTAAAAATGTGTCGCGGGAAACTTAGTGTCGTGGAAAACATGTTTCGTGAAAAAATGAGTGTAGTGGAAAACTGAACAGGAAATGGCGTGAAAAAAAATGTGTCGTGAAAACGCGGCCCGAAGATGTGGTGAAAAACTGAGTGTCGTGAAAAACTGTTGGCATGCCCGGAAACATGGCATGAATAATGGCGTGAAGAATTGCGTGAATAAAAAGTGGGCGTTTCGTCGAGACGAAACCCCCAGAAACAAATCACGCAGTTTTTCAAAACGTTTTTCATGACATGATTTTGGTGGTTGTTTGGGGTCTCCATAGGCAGACAGTTTTTCATGACATTGTGCCTGTGCCCTCAAAAATGGGGGGCTTGGGCCTGCATCGGTGACTTGGTATATATAGGTTAATATATTGGCTGTGGGGATAAATGGAGTAAATAATGGGCCTTATATAAGGAAGTATGGGTCTGGGGGGTGGTATGGGGTTAAGGCCTACAATTTCAAGGGTGTTGTGGACATTACATTCAATGTAAGGGTTTTAGGTTCAAAGTTGCAGTGTATGTATTTGCTTTGCTTTGACACATTGCAAATGAGCCCATTCCCTAACACATTCGAATACATAGAGCTTGGGCTCTGCTGAGGGTATCTGATCATGTGCCTTTTTGGACGCCGTGGCATCGCTTTGGGCTCCATTTTGTTGTCCCGGCACGAGCACAAATGTCACAAAAAACGAGATACAATTGTGTTGTGTTTTTTGTTACATTTTCGATCGCATCGGGACACCAAACGTGCGCTTCAAAGCGGCCCCAAGGTGGCCCCTGGGCCACCTTGGCTTCTTCTGCGATGTTTTGGGGGTCCTTTTTAATGTCCCGGTGCAAGCACAAATGTAACAAAAAAGCAAGACGCAATGGTGTCTTATTTTTTGTCACTTTTGTGGTCGTACCGGGACACCACAATGCGCCCCAAAGCGACCCCAAGGCGGCGAATGTGGCAACAACAACAAGCGAGGTTTAAAGTCTTAATGGCCGTCTCGGTCAGAGCTACCCTAACGACTACCGCGGTTGCAAGCACAATGCTGGAAAAACACGCCGGCTAAGTCACTAGGTGCAACACAAGCCCGCATCACATGGAGTACATGATATCGAAGGACATGGAGCGTCTGAGATTGTGAAATCTCAAACAAGACGGTGTGTGTAGAAGACTGTGGCAGAACAATCAAGAGAAGTGAGTCACAACCGTATGTAGAGACAACGACAATTGAGGCCAAGATGCACAAAGAACGTATGGAGGCACAAAGTATGAGCAACAAATGTCAAAAGAAGCACCAGGGAGCAGTCAAAATGTGGGCAAGATAAGCCGGTTGACACCAAGCAAAAGACAGGTAGGATGAATCAAGGGAACGTGATGACAACAAGCAGGAGAACAAGTGAGTGCAAGAATGACTGACAAACGGATACCAGTATGGAGACCAGTTTGTGGAAGACTGTGGCAGAGCAATCAAGAGACCTGAGTCAAAACCGTAAGAAGAGACAGCGACGACCAAGACCAAGGTGCACACAATATGTAAGCGATACCAAGATGGAGATCCGAAGAGTGAATGAATCCTGAGGATGACACCAAAAACAATGAGCAGACAAGTGTTCCGATGGCAAATCAGATACTTTGGAAAGAACCAAATGTCTCTGGGTTTCCTTGCTATATGCGGTCCCTTATGGGGAGGCCTGCTAGTCTAATCTGGTGCGCTCCCAGTCTGTGATCTCCGCACTGCCCCTGCAGTGAAGTGTTGAGCATTGTTTGTGGCTGCAATGAACATGTTTTAATGAATGCCCAATGAAATGGCCACAGCCTTGACCCTCCGGGCAAGCAAGAAATGGCACGGGTGGCTCGCGGAAGGGGGTCCGGGATAGCCAAAGAGCCCTCTGATGTCTGTACGAGAGAAGTCCACAATTGCAAAGCTGCGATAGTTTGCACTAGTCTGTGCAATTCTCTTTGGAGGATGCCCTATAGAGCAGAAGGGTCCTGTTTCACCTTATTGGTATGTTTTGGAGTCAGAGGCTTCGCAGTCTGTATTAGTTACATTGTCTAATAGGCCTTTTGGTGGGTTTGCTTGTCTATTGAAATCCAATACAAATCGAAAGAATCGCACGGATTTTTTCACGGCCTCCGTTCTGCACCCCTTCCAAATGAAATTTGGAAATGTTTGAAACAATTGACATCGATAAGATCCAATAATTGTTGGATTTCCACCATGTTATTCGGCAATACACAGTACATACTACACAGCGTTACCGTAGTAAGTGATATGTAAAGACCTCAACATTGCTCCATGTAGAACGGGAACTGCTATACAAAGGCAGAGCCGCATGCCTGATATGTATAATTCGCAGTCCTCCGCCCACCTGAACTTTGTGAGGGGCTTCTCTCCTCAAACTCATCTTTAACAAACGGACATGCACTGCGCATCATTGGTTTCCTCGCGCCCCCATGGAAATGCTCCATTGGCAAGATATTCAAACCTGAGCCCCGATTTGGAAATAATCCCTGCCTCGTGTTATTTGAAAACTTCCGCACGACCCCCCCATGCCCCTCCGTCTCGACACCCTGCCCTGGACGGGACATGGGCATGGTGTTGACGTCCTTGTTTGGCTTTGGAGACCAAGCATTGGAAAAACAAAGAACAAAACTTATAATCAACACCTCGCCTCACTTAACTTTGATAGCGTGTAGCCTTTAATGCGAGTTTCCTATTAAACAGTAATCAGATGTTCCATGTGCACACTGAAAGATATTGCGATAATGGCGAAATCACAAACTAATATTTTTTCCTAGGAAGCCAAATCGATATGCTTAGTACAACTCTAGCATACGGAAATACATTGAGAACACATAGATATCACATGGGAGTGCCGTCCGATTTGCTATGTCGTCAGGCTCATCTGCTATCACATATGGGCACTTTTCTTCGAGCTCATGTTGTTGACCCAAACACCAAAGATTCAACAAACACAAAAATACACGAAAACCATGTGTCGCTAAGAACTGCGACGCAACTTATGCTCATTTGAATGTCCATGCCAAAACACCTGCAAAATCAAAACACACGGGCTCATGCACAAAGTCAGCAAGAAAGGAAGGAACTCGCTCCAAATCAAACAAGACGGGAAATGTTAAGTAGGGTTTGGGGGTTAGGGCCCATCCTGGGAATAATACAACTAATATCCATGCCACAACTACTGCACTGTTTTGCTTTTTGGTCTCACATGCCACAATGTCAATGGGTCAGGCATGCAGAGCACAAAAGGGTACTGACTTCTTTTGAAGACCAGCCATCCCAATGCGCTAGACCAGAGCTGAAAATTCGGAAAACAGCTCAACATACACACCACGCCTCTGTTTAAATATTCCAACCTCCTGAAATCAACCACTACAGGGAGCGGTGGGAGGGAAAACAGAGAAGTGGTGACAGTTCTTGAGCCCAAATGGCATTGAACCGTCAGCCATTCATTATTGAACATGTGATGTGTTTACATGTTTCAATACAACACGAGAGGGAGAGAAAGGCATGTGAACAAACAATCACACACAATTTGTGGACACAAAGAAAACAGCAGCACTAGTTGTGCCCGAAAACACAAATGTTTTCCAATCACAACTACTGCACTGTTTTGCTTTTTGGTCTCACATGGCACAATGTCAATGGGTCAGGCATGCAGAGCACAAAAGGGTACTGACTTCTTTTGAAGACCAGCCATCCCATCGTCGCCCACACCCTGCTGCTCATCCCATCGCCGCCTCTCTCACGATGGTATGCCTCACCAGTAAGCCACACAAGCCTGGTGCAAGAACTGACTGAAATTCTCCACAAAAATTAACACCTACAACACTCGAAATTCCCACGGTTACAAAGCAAGGCAATGCAGAAAATTGTAACCCTAAAACACTCTTCATTGAGCGTTTCGCAAAATACCACCACAGCCACCTATGTTAAGTGGCACCTGGCTCCATAGAAGGTTGTCCAGACCTTTATGAGCACCAAGTCGTATATCCATATTCATTTCGTGGATATTTTTCCTCTCTTCCCAAAACAACACCAGGATTTGCCCCAAGAATCTTTAGAAGGATGGGGCACCGCTGGGCCCCAGAGTGTCGCAACACTACTCAGGGACCCCCAAGGCACACCCACACCAACAACCATGAATTATTAGGGCCTATCCTCAAGGATTTGCCCCCAGAATCTTTAGAAAAATCCTTACATATGCAATCCTCAAGGAAACTTTGGTGAGGATTTGCTGAGGGAGGCCTAACAATCCTGCAATGACTCAATATCATCGGGCCGGCTCAGGTCAGCAACAAAGGCACGCAAGTATCAGCTTCACAGGTGTGTCAACTGGCCTGCCAAAGTCCCTGGCACGCCCAGACACGCAGCTCCAAAAGACCACTCAAGGTGTCGACCGGCCCACCTGAATCAAGCACCGGATCCCATCAAAGAGAACTGCCAAATTCATATTATCCATGACAGTGCACCCCTTCTTGGTGCTCTTGGCTGTCTGACCACCCACGCTGAGACCGGAAGGAAAACTGCCTGTACTCACTGCCCAAAACAGAACCGCCTTCGGATACAGCGAAACATTGATACTTCGGATCATTGCAAACTTCTTCACGTTGAGGTGGGACGCGGAGCTCACAAAACCTCCTCCCAGTAACCTTCAAGACTACCCGATGGAAGAGACTTTTCTGGACAAATCCAGTCGCGCAGCAATTGTGTTTGACTTCACTAGCCCGCGAGTGCAAGGAACAGCAACACCACCTGGACAGTTTAAAATTCCATGTCAACAAAACGGACAAAGGCCTGCCAGTCCAGCTATTGTGCAAGGGACATCATCTTACCGAGGATTGCCCTGACGAAGCTCTCGAAGCAATTGCCGAGCAGCCAGAGTACACTAAGCACGGTGCTCCTCACACTTTCCTCTTCTGCTCATTCTTCAAGCTGTGAAAGATTCCAATGTCATTATCAAGCTCTTCAACCACACGGCATAGCTTTTCCCGCGCACCGACATCTAACAGCGTTGGGTTCAAGATGCCTGTAACCAAGTCGTGCACTTCCTCTTGAGGTGAAGCTGGTGGCTACAAGCAACATACACACTCTTGCCTACGCACCGAAAGAGCGCCCTGGCATGCTTCCGCTGACAAAGACCGTGGCAGGAAATCATGCCCAACTGTATGTTGCCACCTCCCAGAGAGGTTCAGAAGAGACCGAGCACCCAAGTGAGAATCAAAGTGCAGCATGAAGACTTCTTTAAGCATTCCTCAAAAATATTGGCCGAGATTGTATAGGCTTCTGAGAAGGTGGATGTCCATAGGTCGCTGTTGTGAAGTCTTCGAATAAAAGGGGTTATCTCATAGAAACGTTCTTGGCCATTAATCTGCAGATCCGTGAAATATTGAACACGAATGTACTTTCCACATGAAGCGAAGTGAGTCCTGTCACACCAAACTCTTTGCCCTAATACAACCTCATGGTTAGAAAACCAAGTCCTCCAGTGGCTTTGCAAACATCACCAAACCCCTTTGTAGAACCAGGAAGCAATGGTGGTAGACAATGGGTGACTCACCAAGTGCCTTTCGCGATGTGATAAAACCATCGCTGAAAACACCAATTCCGACATTGACTTCGCAACTTCTGGTCCAATGGATGTAGAATGCAGGTTCTTAATCGACACCGTTACGAAATCCAAGACACAGCTTGACAGCACCGCTAGCATGTCCCTGGCTTTGAAGTAGCTGCTCATAACATACCAACTCCAACTTGCTCAATCCCTGCATTGCCCTCCAGATGGTTGACACGGCAGTGCCGAGAACAAACAAGGAGCCCACTATGGGCACATCACAACCATTGTCTCAGACATGTTCTGTGAACTCATGTTCCCGTCTGTCAACGCACCAACTAAAAGCGCAAGTCTCCAATGCCAGGAAGACCGTGTATTCGCCACCCATGGTATCTATGAGGTGAAGCTCAAGTGGGACAAGCCAACTGGCAACCATACTTATTCATTCAAGCCTACAACGACGGGTGGCTGAATTCAACACACTTGTGGATCTCACAAGCGCAACCTCGGGATTTTTCTAATTTGCTGCACATATAAGCCCACTAACTAGTGGGGCACTTGGCTACACAGTTGGGTGTAAACCCATTACTGTGGCCCCCAAGCACTTTATGTTGTCGCCCGGTGATAGACGAAGTCTATATCCAGCCCATACAAATTGTTGCAACTGCAGTCCTCGGGTCTGCCCCCAATACTTTTGCCCAACAAATGGGACTTCCCGGAAACCGGGGACATCAAGCTCAGCCCACCAAGTGGGACCTCCTGTAAATACAGGGACCGTTACTGGGGACGGTGCCCAAACAAGCAACAATTGCAGTCCTAGGGTCTGCCCCCAAGCGCAATAGTCCCTCAAATGGGGCCTCCCGTAAACCGGGGATAACATGCATAGCCCACCAAGTGGGACCACCTGTAGCCACAAGGACCGTTCCTTGGGACGGTGCCCATTACCACAACACCGCAGTCCTAGGGTCTGCCCCCCAATTAAAACCTGTTTGCAAGTGCAAAGCCCCAGGGGCACACCCGGTCAAGCCGAGGCACAAACAACATGCAATCCTTGGGTCAGCCCCCAAAAAATTTCCCATCAAATGGGACCTCACGGAAAACAAAGGACAACTTGCTTAGCCCACCAAGTGGGACCTCCTGTCAAAACCGGGACCGTTATTGGGGACAGTGCCCACGCATGCCACTCTGGAGTCCTAGGGTCTGCCCCAAAATCAATAACAACATTACGACACACATATTTGTATGTTTGAGGCCTCATGGGCACTCCCGGTCAGGCCCAGGCAACATGTTTACCGCCCAGTGGGCACTCCCGGTCTAACCGAGGCACAGGCGCCATGCAGTCCTAGGGTCTGCCCCAAACAACATTAGCCCATCAAGTGGGACCTCCCGGGAACCGGGGCCAACATGCATAACCCAACAAGTGGGAACTCCTGTAACAACACAGGGACCGGTGCTTGGGACGGTGCCCAAAAGTGCCAAATTGCAGTCCTAGGGTCTGCACCCTAAGCAACAGTACACAACCAGAAACCGTTCCTTGGGACGGTGCCCATTCTCGACAAATTGCGGTCCTAGGGTCCGCACCCCAACAAGTTTAAGCCCATCAACTGGGACCTCCCGGTAGCCGGGGCCAACACACAAAGCCCAACAAGTGGGACCTCCTGTGACAACACAGGGACCGGTGCTTGGGACGCTGCCCACACGCGCCAACTTGCAGTCCTAGGGTCTGCACCCAAAACAACAACACCAAACATAAACCGTTCCTTGGGACGGTGCCCATTCTAGACAACTTGCAGTCCTAGGGTCTGCACCCCGTACAAATAAATATTTGTAAATTTACAGCCTCATGACAAGCCCTATGAAACACACGCCCCGGCGACAAAACCAGGGGGGGACAGGCGGGAAACCTGGTGACCAAGGAACAATCTGCTTACTACCAGGCCCTCAACCACCGGTACCACGCCCGGTGACCGACTCTGTCGATTTTCTACCAGGCAGGGCCACACTAAACTGCAGTCCTAGGGTCTGCTCCCGAATACTAATAAGCGCACAAAAACCCGTTCCTTGGGACGGTGCCCATTCTAGTCAATCAATGTGCAACAGATTACAAACCACACAAAACCTTCATTCTCAAAACAACTCACGAACATTTGGAGACAAGAATTCAACACACATATGGAAACAAGAATTCAAGCCCGCCAAGTGGGACCTCCTGTAAATACAGGGACCGTTACTGGGGACGGTGCCCATCAAGCAGCAATTGCAGTCCTTGGGTCTGCACCCCAAATCAATTCACCCATCAAATGGGGCCACCCGGAAACCGGGGACAACCTGCTTAGAACACCAAGTGGGACCACCTGTAAAAACAGGGACCGTAACCAAGGACGGTGCCCACGCAAGCAGCGATGCAGTCATAGGGTCTGCCCCCAACAAATAAGTTATTTGCAAGTTTAAAGCCGCATGGGCCTCCCGGTCAGGCCGAGGGTCTGCCCCCAAACAAGTTGTAGCAACTGCAGTTCTAGGGTCTGCTCCCCAAACAAGTTGTTGCAACTGCAGTCCTCGGGCCTGCCCCCAATGCAATAGCCCACCAAATGGGGCCTCCCGGAAACAAAACCGCAAGATTTGCCCATCAAGTGGGACCTCCTGTAAATACAGGGACTGTTACGGGGACGGTGCCCAACCAAGCAACAAACGCAGTCCTTGGGTCTGCCCCCAAATCCATTAACTCATCAAATGGATCTCCCGGAAACCGGGGAAGACTTGCTTAGCCCACAAAGTGGGACCTCCCGTAAATATCGGGGGTTAATTTAATGCAGTCCTTGGGTCTGCCCCGAAATCCATAAACTCATCAAATGGATCTCCCGGAAACCGGGGAAAACTGGCTTAGCCCACCAAGTGGGACCTCCCGTAAATATCGGGGCCGTTGCTGGGGACAGTGCCCAACCAAGCAACGATTGCAGTCCTTGGGTCTGCCCCCAAATCCATTGACTCATCAAATGGATCTCCCGGAAACCGGGGAAACATGCTAAGCCCACCAAGTGGGACCTCCCGAAAAAATCGGGGCCGTTACTGGGGACGGTGCCCAACAAGCAACGATTGCAGTCCTTGGGTCTGCCCCCAAATCCAATAACTAATCAAATGGATCTCCCGGAAACCGGGGAAGCATGCTTAGCCCACCAAGTGGGACCTCCCGTAAATATCGGGGCCGGTACTGGGGACGGTGCCCAACAAGCAACGATTGCAGTCCTTGGGTGTGCCCCCCAATTTGGTCATCGTTACTTACTCAAATCCATTTCCACCACCCGGTGACCGACTGTGTCGATTTTCTACCAGGTTGGCGCCCCCCCGGCGATCGGCAAGCAGATTTACAACCAGGGGTCCAAACAACAGGGTAACCTGGTGATCGACGGATCGATTAACCTACCAGGTACCCCAAAAGGCAGTCCTAGGGTCTGCACCCGACCAAACAACACACGAATAACACCCGTTCCTTGGGACGGTGCCCATTCTAGACTAACTGCAGTCCTCGGGCCTGCTCCCCAAACCAATAACATATTTGTCAGTTTAACGCCCCATGGGCTCACCTGACCACGAACAAAAACCCACCCACCCTGAAGATCGCCATGGCGACTACGCATTCAGGGGGGGGCGACTGGCGGGCCACCCGGTTACCGATAAACAATCGGTTTACAACCAGGCACTTTCACCCCCAGTCCATCAAACAACCATTGTGTTCAAGCTTTGTGTTTGCAACAACCGTTCCTTGGGACGGTGCCCATTCTAGTCAAACTGCAGTCCTAGGGTCTGCACCCCATACAAATAACCAATTTGTAGATCTTTGCAGTCCTAGGGTCTGCACCCAAACACACAACACACACTACATGCAAGCCTACAACGACGAGTGGCTGAATTCATCACACTGGGGCTTATCCCCGAGCGTAAACAGAACAAAACACATTACAACATTTGGGAGTCGAACGTAGGAACCCTCCCCCTGGAGATCGCCTAGTCGATTCCACTTCCAGGGGGGGCGACTGGTGGGCTACCCGGTGACCGATCAACAATCGGTTTTCAACCAGGCACTTCAACCACCAGTCATTCAACCAACAATTCTCCAAACAAATCTCACCAAATGTGTTTTAGATTTGTGTTTGCAACAACCGTTCCTTGGGACGGTGCCCATTCTAGTCACAATCGCAGTCCTAGGGTCTGCCCCCCAAACTAAATTTGTTTCTATGTGACAAAATACAGCAAACATTCCCCCCGGAGCACGCCGTGGCGCCTTTCCAGGGGGACTTGGCACGAAACCCGGGGTACCGATAAATCGGTTTTCAACCAGGCATCCCACCGAAACGACCAAAACCACCCGTTCCTTGGGACGGTGCCCTTTTTAGCACACATTCCCACCTGGAGCTCGCCATGGCGCCTTTCCAGGGGGACTTGGCACGAAACCCAGGGTACCGATAAATCGGTTTTCAACCAGGCTTCCCACCGAAAGGACCAAAACCACCCGTTCCTTGGGACGGTGCCCATACTAGTCAAGCAATGTGCAATTTGTAAACACTCAGGTAATTCTTTGCAGTCCTCGGGTCTGCCCCCAAAACAAATAAGTCCTCGAAACCTTCACTCTCGAAACAATTCTCGAACATTTGGTGCCACAATTTTTAGCACACTTTCCCAACCGTTCCTTGGGACGGTGCCCATACTAGTCAAGCAATGTGCCATTTGTAAACCCTCGGGTAATTCTTTGCAGTCCTCGGGTCTGCACCCCAAACACACAACCTTCAGCAAACACACATTCCCCCCGGAGCTCGCCTTGGCACCATTCCGGGGGGAGCTAGCGGGAAACCCGGTGACCGATAAACAATCGGTTTTCAACCAGGCTCTCAACCGCCCTTCAACACATTTGTAAGTCTTTGCAGTCCTCGGGTCTGCTCCCTAACAAATTGTTGCAGCTGCAGTACTCGGGTCTGTCCCCAATACTTTAGCCCATCAAATTGGGACCTCCCGGAAACCGGGGACAGAAAGCTAAGTCCACCAAGTGGTACCTCCTGTAAATACAGGGACCGTTACTAGGGACGGTGCCCAAACAAACAACACTTGCAGTCCTAGGGTCTGCCCCCAAATACCTAAGCCCATTAAATGGGACCTCCCGGTAACCGGGGATAATATGCAACATAATGTTGACTCACTAGGTCGCCAATGCCAAGGTTGTGTCCTGAAACGGTTGCGGCTCCAAGACATCGGCACCCAGTGATCTCACCCATAATTATGGGGTTGTGTGTCGCCCACACCCTATGCTCCTTTATCCATATAATTCAAAAGGGGCCTTAATGCCCACAGGCTGCAACTTGCCAGCAACTTTGCCAGCTCACATGCAACTTACTCTGCTCACTCCGCTCACGACGCCGTGGAAGAGAAAACGCCTGCAGTGAGCATGGTCCACCGCACCACGGCCGGGACGAGACCCCACATCCAGAAAGTTATTGGTCCACCGCCAAGCAGCCGGGACGAGTCCCCGATTGCATCAAAGAATGGTCCACCGCAAAGCGGCCGGGACGAGACCCCGTGTCATCTCCAGCGTAACATCCACGGCATGGCTTCAAAATTCCCTCAGGGTGTCCACTAGCCCTTGGCCTTTCGACTCCAATGGAGACGAAGTGCCAACAAGCAATGGACACCACAACCTCCCACCTCGGAGGCAGAGGAGAACATGAAGCCATCAAAACCGTGGGACCAGATCCGTAGCTGTCGACTCCAGAGAAATCGACATCTCAAGAACAGCACCACCACTCTTCAGCTCCACAATACCATCCGCCAGCTGGCGAGCACCAGCGGAGAAGCAAAACAGAGAAGTGGTGACAGTTCTTGAGCCAAAATGGCATTGAACCGTCAGCCATTCATTATTGAACATGTGATGTGTTTACGTGTTTCAATACAACACGAGAGGGAGAGAAAGGCATGTGAACAAACAATCACACACAATTTGTGGACACAAAGAAAACAGCAGCACTAGTTGTGCCCGACAACACAAATGTTTTCCAATAAAAACAAGGTCTCTAATTCGAATAATTAAAGAAATGGTCTTCACTGGGCATTGGTATTAATTTTCCATCCACCATTATGGATTCCACAACAGTGGGGGGGACGTGTCCATAACGGTAAATGGAAAACTCATACCCATACCCAGTGAAGGCCACGCTTTGTATTATCCACATTGAAGGCCTTGATTGGGTATGGGCATTAGTTCTATTATTCTCACACACTTCGGTCAAGAGACCCACTCTGCTGCTTGTCTCCGAAACGCTCACCATAGGCCTGCAAGGCCTCCATGGAATTCAATGGCTTCTGATGCTTCTCGGCCTGCAGCAGCACCCCATGGAGCAAGCTAAGGAAAGGGACTAAGCACAGGAGCCGATGTAAGAAACCCAGTCACTAAGAGATCCCGTTTGAATAGGACCCAATTACTGCCCTTTCCAATCTTAGGGCCCATCCTTCGGCAAAGAGACCCACTCTGCTGCTTCTGTCCGAAACACTCACTCACCATAGGCCTGCCAGGCCTCCATGGAATTCAATGGCTTCTGACACTTCTCCCTGGCGCCCCGCACAGTGGCATGCAGATGGTCTCAGAGTTGCATATAATGAACTCGCCATGTACATGGTCACAGAAACGACAAAACAACGAAATCAATAATATAAACACAAAGCACGAAAACC
>Ga0099797_101035_pt1 | contig 15669 bp, 7 predicted proteins | sample Uncmet_Sort48C_1_FD_89871 | JGI IMG/M metagenome (GOLD analysis project Ga0099797, IMG submission 89871) | Marine eukaryotic communities from CALCOFI LINE 67, Pacific Ocean - C012_Sort48C_1 | ecosystem: Environmental > Aquatic > Marine > Oceanic | place: Pacific Ocean: Monterey Bay | collected... | reverse complement strand
AAATGATCTAATTAATATTTTCCATCTACTATTACCAGATATTCTTTTAATGCGTATCGAACAATTCATTTTTTTATAATGTTCGCTACATTTATTTAAAAAGGCTTCTTGGCGCAAAAACCTTGAAAGTTTAAAGTGAATTGTACGATCTAAACCATCTTCAGAATTCCAAAAAGTAGGTATTTCTACATCATCATTGAGAGCAATATTATCTTCAATAATAGTAATAGAACCTGCATCTACTTCTTCTTCAACTTTAGCAGGAAGTATTTCTTCTTTCTTCTTTAAAAACCACATCCATCTAATTTGCTCATGTTTGTGTGTGTTGCCATTTGGATCCGTATGTGATTCATTTAACAATCGTTCAACTTCGCTTTCGGGGAGACATATTAAATCGAATGCTGTTTTTTCTGCATTTTCAAAAGCAGCTTCAAAAATTTGCCTTTTTTTCTCTTTTCGTACTTCTCGTATTCGTTGTTTTTCTTCCTTTCTTCCTGAATTATTTTGTTTATTCCTTTCTTTTCTAACTGCAGTTAATTGTTTCTTAAACAACCTTTTTGTTTCTGAATTTGGAGCAAGAAAATGGTTGTTTTTTATAACATAAAAATAATCAAGTGATTTTTCATAATGTCCTATCGTTATACAAATTTCAATCAATTGATTATAAAAGTCAATATCATTTTGATTTTTTTCCTTGTAATACATTTCCATTTGATATAAAAATAATGTGATCGAATCAAATTTCTTTGTCGCCATACTTTTGATCATTAACTTTTGAAGCGTTTCTTTGTATGTGTCGATGACAAATAGTTGTTTGTTATCCTCATTCTTCACTTCTTTTGAATAGCTTTCATTGTTTACGTTTTTATTTGATTCGTATTCTAAAAAATTATTCATGTCCTCAAATTCAAAGTCATTTTTATCAAAATATAAATCGACTTTATTTAAATGATCTACATCTGTATATATTTTTGTCAAGATACTATGAATCCTATAATCAAGTCGAATGTTTCTACTTTTCATTTCTTTTAACAAGTTATCAATTGCATCGTAATTTGATACACGGCCATATATTTCAATCAATAAGCCATATGTTTCACCAGTCAAACTGATGCCTTTGTTTTTCATCTCATCAATATACATCTTGACTTGTTCCATTTTCTCCATATTACCATGTAATGTAATCAATGCAGTGTAGGAAAATATATCAGGTTCAATATCGTGGATTTGCATTTCATTAAAATAAAAGATAACTTTATCTTCATCTTTGTTTTTACAATATATATCCATTAATATATTGTAAATGACGATATTTGGTTCAATTTTATATTTTTCCATTTCTTTTAAATAAATATCCACTTTTTCAAATTCTTTACGTTTTCCAAATGCTTGAATTAATGTTGCATACGTATAAATATCTGGGTGGATGCTTGATTTATTATTATCATCGTTATCATCAATATATTTTTTGTATCGATTTTTTTTCATTTCATTGTAATAGTAATGAACTTTTTGTAATGTTTTATTTGATTGACTGTATTGATTAATTAATATATTATATGTGATATTATCCGGCTGGATTCCTTCTTTAATCATTTCATTATAATACATTTCCATTTCTTTATATTTTTTGTAAGTGCCATAGTTTTGGATTAACATATTATAGATTACAATATTTAATGTATATTGCTTGTTTTTCAATTCATTTAACAAACTTTCTACCATATGAAAATCTCCTTTATTGCCGAATTTTTCTATAAAGAAAGCATATAAATTGAAATTAAAATGAATTTTCCTACGTTTCATATCAGAATAACAGATGCTAAGAGTTTGTTTATTGTGTCTTGAACGAAGCACTTTAACATATGATTCTTTCGATATCATTTGCGTTTCCATCGTTTTCAATTGTTCTGCTATTTTTCCATGTTTAACTTTCAAATTCTTTTCCGTAGAACTTATTGATATAAGTTTTAATTCCTCTTCTGAAAACTTTACTGATGTTGTCTCTTCCTCCTCCTGAGAAGATCTAGTATGAAACATTCGTACAATATCACGGTTGCTAAAATCAATATAATTGATGTGATGATAATTAGATATTGTTTTATTTTGTATCAATACCTTGTGATGAAACTTGTTCTTGGTGTTATTATCGTTACCATTCATTACTAATTTGTTTTGAAAAGAAGAAGAAAAATTGAAAAATGCATTACATGTTAGTGATGAATATTGATTATTATTGCAAAAACGACGCCATCTATCCTTCACGAAAGGGTATTTCTGTTTGATGACATTTAAAATAAATTGTCTTTGTAACATTATATTCAAATTGATTATTTTTTGTACAACTAGTTAATTTTAACAGAACTTTTCCTGATCCTATATATATGTTTCCCTTGTGTAAATAATAATATAATTATTATATAATAATAGATGTAAAATGTTTGTTTATTATTTTATTATGGCTACTAATGATGAAAAAAATATTAATATACATACCTCCTAGTGTTGCTAGTCGCGAATATGAAAAACAATAATAAAAGTAGAAAAGATCTTTATTAATATTGACAAATTGATGCCATACAAAACGTTACATATATGAAAAAAGTAAACAATAATATATTACAAACAACAACTGCTACAAAGTTACGACAACGTCGTCGTAGTAATACGAAAGATAATAATAGAAAATTAAATAATAATAATAATAATAATAGAAGAAAATTAGAGAGCAAGAAGAAGAAGATGGAGATTGTTGATATGAAGAAAAAGAAAAAAAAGAAACAATATGATGATAAAAACAATTTAATGAAAGAATCATCTCTTCAATTTCCATCAAGTGTTAAATATTTAATAGATTCAGATGCACCATTAAATTCAGATAGCATGCAAGGTATGGAAAATGAAACAGATGCATTTGTCTCTAATACTGGTAGTAGCAATAGAGTTGAAGATGATGACAACATGAATTCAAATTTAGTAGATAAAATGATAAATATTAATAATATTAAGCTAAATCGTTACGTTAAAACAGCTCAATGTTGTGGAAAATGCTGCTGTTTTATACCAACGCCATGTTGTACACGATACATTAAAGATATATTCAAAGTATTGGATTTATCAATTAAATTATTTCTTGGAATATTCAATGCAACAAATGGTTTTTATGCGAAAAGTTTAGGAGGTACTACTATAGCTTTAATTGTATTGCGTATGATGTTTATTGGTTTAATATTTTTAGATACTTTCATTAAATTAATTGCATATATAGTTGAACATGCATTAACGTATTTTAAACAAACAACATTACCATTAAGTGATAAGAAATGGCCGTTATGGTTACGAATTCTACGCCCGTTAGTTTTAATAGCATCATTAATTTTATTATTATATCCAATATTACATGCAAGTGAAATTGAACCAGCATTAGTGGAAGAAACAAAATTATTATGGGGTACAAATGCGTTGCTACCATATGCTATTTCAGAGAAAGTTAACTTATTTCTATGGTCATGTTTTGGTCAATTAATTATGATAACAGTACAACAATTGAATCAACCAGATTTAACATTAGTATATAAAACTATTGATCCGACCATGGAGAAACGATCTTTTCCATCTATGAGTTTCGATAAAAATAGTATTCGATATGTTGAATACGATCCAGAATTAAAATTAGATGTATATTTACCGTCTACGGATATATTACGTGGTAATCATCATCATGGTGGATTGCCTGTCGTGATTTTTTTTCATGGTGGTGGTTGGGTTTATCGAACACGTAAGGATTATCCAGTAGCATTGGTTGAATTTATAAGAAGTCGTGGCATTGCATTTATTAGTGTTGAATATCGTTTATTACAACATGGTTGGAATGGAACAGATATATTATCCGATGTCCGTGATGTTTTCAAATATTTACATATAAATGGTGCACATAAAATTGGAATTGATATGAATCGAAGCGTCGTCATGGGTAATAGTGCTGGTGGTCATTTAGCATATATGGCAGGATATAAACTTGCATGGTTTGATGAGGAGGAGAAACTAATAGCTACAGGGAAAAACAATACGTATACTAAATTTAATAGTAACGGTGTCAAAGGTATTATTGATTTATGTGGTATGGTACCAACTGAACATGATGTTGATAATAATAAATTAGATGACAGTTCAATATATTATCGTTTCACAATGAATAAAGATTCAATGAAACAATTTTATGATCCAGTGAATCATATAAATAAAAATTCACCACCAACTATGATCATACATGGTACTGCAGATATGAGTGTATCAATTGATCGTTCAAAACGTGTAATGGAAGCATTGAAAAATTATTCCATTCCATCTCAATTAATTGCTGTACCTGGTGAAATACATGCATGTGAACAAGAACCATTTGGTAGTTGTCATCAATATGGTGCATATGCCATGCAATATTTTTTATATGATAAATTCAAAATTGTTGTTTGACAACAAATATTATAATAAGAAAGAGAGAAGAAAGTTAGAGAGAGAGAAATTAAGAAAATGGAATTGATACATGAGAAAGTTTCTTTTATCGTATATTTACCACCAGACCTTTCTTCAAGATATGGTTTTTTGTGATATAAAACATGTGTTATTTTTTGTACACGAGTATTATATTTTTGATACTCTTTTCTTTTTTTCAATGATAAGTTCTTCTTCTATATTTTTGTTGCACTTCTTTAAATAATTCGAACGCGGAGCCTTTTTACAATCACTTTTCCAACATATAAGAAAATAGATAGATGCATATATATATATATATATACATGTATGGATATATATACATAAGTTTAGAAGAGAGAAAAACAATATTTATTTATGCATCTATATATATTATAAGGGAGAAAAACAATATTTAGTTAAAATATATATATACATAAGTTTATAAGGGAAAAAAACAATATTTATTTATACATTTATATATATATATATAACAATCACTTTCGATGGATACTGGTAATAAATATCAAGTCAATGATTATAATAAAACAAATAATATTTCTACGGTTGACATTATGAATGATAATGATAATAATAATAATAATAACATTCTTGAAAATAATAATAATGATAATAATATATTTAAACAATTAGAGGAAGAAGAAAATGAAGCAAGAAAAATAGAACATGAGCTCGATACAGTATCAAAATCTGAAATATTAAAAGCAATGCCTGCGTCCTTTCGTTTTGCAGCAAAGCTTGTGTTTTTATTTGAAAATGACAAACATCCTATTAAATTTATTTTAAAATGGATTTCAATTATAGCAAGTATATACGCTGGCATTACTTCTTTATTAAATATTCAGGAGAACGGCCAATTAAAAATTGGAATTGCTCAATTACCAGCTCCAATTTGCTTTTGTATTTATGGGCCAATGTCCATTATGAAAGTTCACCATTTTTTCAATGGCAATGTAGGGCGTTCTGCATTTTTAAAGTCATGGAAAAAATTGCCGAAATCCTCAAAGCAATTGGCAACAAAATATTTTTCAAATTCCCTTATTGGTTGGTTGACTTTCTCACTTTTCAATCTTGTTGGTTTTATATCTGTGATTAATGATTCTAAAAGACTGTCAAATATTCCAGAATGGGTTAAAATAGTTAACACAATAGGTTTTGTTGTTGGGATGTACTCGTTCACTATTGGTTTTATACTTTATTTTACATTTTTAATCTTTATACTGGTTGTAGAATCTGAAGTTATTGCATTTAAAATAAAACAAATGTCAGAAAAGATCAATAAAGTTATATATAAATTTTTTGAATCTGGCTGTGATGATGATCACAAAATCATGAATCGAAATACAACTATTAATCGTAAAGAGGCGAAAAAGATAATTAAAATCTTTATTCAATCATTAGAGACGATTGCTGTAAATGTGAAACGATCTGTTCGGATATTAGGAAATTCAGTTGGTTTAGTCATTTTCAGTTTAATTTTATATATAATATTGGGGGGTATAAACTTTGTGTTCCAAAGTTTTCAAAGTGATTATATTCTTGACATTGGTGGGTTAGTAGGTTTGGTTGTACTCGAAACCTTATGGATGTATGGGTTGTATATATTACTAACTATATCAATGAAGCCATCAATAGCATATACTCGTTTTTTGGAATCAATCCATCGTGGTGATTATGTATTGATTTTATCTGAATGTTTTAATAGTGATAATAATGGCGCATTAAAATATTTTCTTGATGGATTAGAAATTCAACGGCGAAGTGTTATTTGGATGATATTTGGAATCCCTGTGACTCTAGAAATGTACGAACGTGTTATTGGTTCCTTGGTTAGTTTATTAATAGCAGCAATTGCATTGATTTTACGAAGTAGTGCTTGAAAAGATTTTTTGAGAGAGTGTGCGTTGTAATAATATACTCGTAAAATTATACGCGTAGAATACTGTGTTTGTGTTTGCATATATCATACGAACGTTCGTATATTTACATGTACACACATACATTTTTTTATTAATCTAGAGATATCAACACACAGTTTTTGTGTTTGATGGTACGACCGTAATTTTTGATATTTTTCATACGTAGCGTAAAACTATTTCACACTACGTACAAAATAATTTTACTTTTTTTTATTTTTTTGATAAAAAAATACGAGTATTATATATATATATTATTTGTTTTTAATCCAATGAATATACTTCTTTTATACACATCATTTGTTTTCCTTTGTTCTCGCTTAATCTGCTTTTTTCAATATTTCATCAACAACCCATCGCTTTCTTTTACTTAAAGGTCTACATTCTTTTAATTTTACAGTATCACCAAAATCACACGCTTCAATTTCGTCATGTGCCATAAATTTCTTCCTACGTTTAATGAAAGTACCTAACCTTTTATGTTTAAAAATCCTATCCACACGTACAACAACTGTTTTTTGCATTGCAGTCGATACGACCCTACCAATTAACGGTGGCATGTTATATATACCTTTATTTATATAATAATAATGGTGAATACTACTTACAACGCAAAAAAAAAGAACCCGAAAAAAAAAATATGTATCTATATATATATATCTTTTTGTATGAAAATAAATCTATATTTCTCCTGATTTATCTTTTCAACAAGATAATAAAGACTTCATACAATTATTATATTCCTTTTTCATATATTTATATATTACCTGGTAATCTAATTAATCGAATTAAATAAATGATGATGAGAGATGCATCAAATCATCTGGAAATCTGGAAATCATCGCATCACAGCCTGGAAAAAATAAATAAAATGCAAAACAACCTTAACCTGGTAAACCTTAACCAGCAAACCAGAGCAAACTTAAACTGGCATAAACTGGCAAACAGGCAAACCCTGGCAAACCAGCAAACCAGCACGCAAGGCAAACCAGGCAAACCAGCAAACCAGCACGCCAGCACGCCAGGCACGCAAACCACCTGGCAAAACCAAAAAAAAAGTGTTTTGACAGAGAGAATTCTCTCTGGTTTTGATGATGCTGTTGTTATAGTTTTTTCGAGGACGTAGTCTTATAGCAGGCCAAATCCAATATCCTCCTATCTCCAAGATCCCTCTAAGCGTATTAATAGCGTATTTATGATGGGCTGTATGTAGCACCAAAACGAAGGGAATCGAGTAGCTAAGCGTATTTACTCACATTCTGTCGTCTGCAATGCATATCTTATACAGTATCCAAAAAAGAATGAAGTTGATAGACCACAATGGTATCTATTATTAGAGCGGATCCTTTCTAATGGTATCTACCTGTATTTAGTAATATTGTGGTGATGTAAGAAGGAGGAAGATTGTGGATTTTGCAATTATTATACGTTATGAAATATGACTGAAAAATAAAGTGATAGGGCATATAATTTATATACTACACTATTTTATACTCTAAGGAAATTGTATCCAAAATCATTTTCCCGTAAATTATTAATACGGCTGCTGCGATTCTTTCAGCTCTTTTTTTTGTTTTATTATTTTAAGTATTCATGCATTTGATCTAATAATAAAATATAATAAAATACAATTACATGGATGGTTATATTATAATATAAATCCCTTAATATTCCACCCTCCCAACTTGCGAATATATTTATTCCCCCAAATAACAAGTTAAAGTTCGATGTGCAAAGTGTGTGCATGCATAGCAAAACATATATACATCCCTCCATTTCCAGAAAAAGATACAGCAATTTATTAAGTAATAGATATATATTTATAACAAGATTCAATTAAATATATATATATATATATATATTGATATACGAATCATTAGGGCATACTCTCTAATATATATATATAGAGAGAAAAAAGAATATATATATATATATAGTAATATAAATTAAACTAAAAACGTACACACACACACAAAAAAAGGGAGAATAAGGAAGAAACATTTCTGAAAGCCAAAACATTTTGTTATAGTATTGATTCATATACAAATATCATTCATTAGTACACAACGCACATAGTTAATATATCAATATATAAATTTTTCTTGGATTTACATATATTTTTTCGATATAATAGTAATATAGCAATAGTAGTAATAATAGCCAGAACACAAAATGCAATTTCCTTTATCGCATACACCACCATCAATGCCTATAGGCAGTTTAGAGGCACCATCCTCGAAAAGACCACGTTCTGGTAGTATATCAGGACGTTTAAGAAGTGCATCCGATTTATGTGAAGATGGCACAATAAATCAAAACCAAAAGGGTCTTGTAAAAGATATGATTATCAGTGGCGATTCGAACATGGCACATGCATTGGAAGAATATGAAAAAGGGAATCCCCGACCAATCCGAAAATTGCTTACATCTAATGCTTTTAACAGGAGGTCTTCCATCGATTTAGTTGCTGAGTTAGGTATTGAGCAAATGGATATAAATATGTTTGATTTTGACGAAGGTGCAGGTTTAGATGGCACTGAAAACGATGCTTTTGGCGACGACTTAGACGATATGATGCCGTTTACATTTTACGATGATCCTGCTATCGGAACAAGGGGTCAATCACAATCTTTTTCCATACCAAATGATATTGATCATAACAATAATAATAATAACAGTAGTAAAACCAATAATAATAATAATTACAATAGCAATAACAATAATAAAGAACGTAGAAAATCAAATCGGGAAAGGACTTTTTCTCAAATTTTTGATGCGCCAGGCACTGGTGGTGATAATTTATTTGGTGAATTAGGCGATGATGCCGTTAATGATTTTCGTACTGGACATGCTTTTTCTATAGATGGTGGTGAAGATGGCTACGGCGGTTTAGATTTTTACGGTACATCCCCAACAAGCAAAAATAGATCACAAAGCTTTCGTAGTAGTAGTGGATCGGTATCCTCCTATAATGCACCCGGGTCTCGTAAAAATAGTACTATCGGTATTACTAAATCAAGTAGTAGCAATAGTAGTAATACTAGTAAAAGTTACAAAGCAAAATCCACAGCAGCATTAAGCAAATCGAAATCATCTAGTAAATATAGTAAATCATTAAGTAGTAAATCAAAATCATCCATTTCAAGCTCGTCCTATGCGAATAAACATAAATCTAGTGGACTTAAAAAAAGTAGTGGGTACTCTAGCAACAACAACAACAACAATAATAATGCTAAAAAAGAAACAAGTAGCAGTAGTTATTACAGCTCAAAAGATAGTAGTGGAAATGGTTTGTCTTCATATTCCTCGTCGTCAAACTCTTCAAATTTAGGATCAAAGCCTGTGGCAATACCAGGTCGATCTTCTAATAAAAACGATGATGGATCGAATAAAATTGGTATTTATTCCCCAGAATCAAGAAGACTACGTATTCAAAGGTTTATGGAAAAACGTAAAAGGAGAATTTGGACAAAACGTGTTAAATATGATGTTAGAAAAAATTTTGCCGATTCTCGGTTGCGAGTGAAAGGACGGTTTGTGAAAAAGGAAGATGAAGAATTATTACGAGAATTAATGAACATGACATAATTTAAAATGTGTGAAAGAAGAAGAGGACGAAGTTTATATTTTTGTGCTTATCATATCATACACACATATAATACGGAGATATTATTTTGATGTGTATGTGTCTGTATGATGAGATTTTTACAAGAGCCAAAAATTAAAAAAATGCGAAAGAGAACACAAACAAATTTTTTAAAATAAGATATAATATTATAATATATTATTTAATAGTTTCTTTTCTATGATATGATAATGGATATAATTACGAGCCTTCGTATAATAAAAATACGAAGGAGTACAAAAAGTATGGCAAGTATATACTCGATTATAATTTGACCCCGACGTCCAGCGCGTTCAACGAGTGCGCACGGAAGGATAGAAACCTACTCGTGCTTGTAGAGTATTAGTTTGCAGAGGTGCATTAGAGCTTTACTAATTTAGTATCATAGGATATAGAATATATTATTCTTGAGATTGAGTATTGAGCATATCATATGCATATTACTTAACACGGGAAGTGTAAAATTATTTATCATATAAACTTAGATTTTAACCATCAATATAATTTAAAAATTATTAAATAATACGAGAACCGGTCGTACGAAGCGCAGAGAAGAGTTTTTCATTTTTTCTTTGTGTGTACGAAAACGTATGATATATTTTTGTGTCTGATAATTCATATATGTATAATAAGACTTCGTATATGATAATATATTAATATTACATCATGTGCATATACCATTTTTTACTGCTGTTCTTCTTTTGTTGGTTCACTTTCTCCCCCGCCTTCTTTTTTATTATCATTATCAACTGATTTTTGGAGACCAATATCAACTTCCTTCCTCCTGTTATCATCATCATTGTCGTCGTCACTGCTGTCACTGCTATCACTACTAGAGGATGAACTACTAGAACTGCTGCTGCTGCTGCTGCTAGATGAAGAATTACTGCTAGATGAAGAACTACTGCTGCTGCTACTACTACTTGAACTGTCACTATCCATATCTTCACCGTCGGAATCTCTTAATTTTTCTTGTACTTGTTTTAATATTTTCTTTGGTGCTACACGTAATGCTTCTCTCAATCCAATTGTTAAGGCGCCAAGCTGAATCACCGTGAAAAAGTTAATAGCAAAACGAATATGATCTGGATCTTCCGTTGGAAACAAACCTGGCAATTTTTTTATCAATATTGGATCGTTTAAAATTTTTTGAACTTGTACAATACCAAGAAAAGTAACCATTTCTTGGAACAATATTTTAATGAATATACGTCCAGAACTAGTTGTCATTTTTTCTGTTAGTGTTATACATGACATTGTGTCCCATGGCAATGCATCATGACAAATTAAATGAGCAAAAAACTTCGCAGTATTTCTTAATTTATTTGTATCCAAATGATGGCATGTATTGTATTGTTGCACAAAACATATCTTAAAATTCGTCTGGTATAAGGCATCCACGGAACAAAAACGACATCCTAACAAACCATACATTTTAACATATGTTCGTTCTTGCGAACAGCATTCAAGTAACATAGTACAAATTTCAATTTGATTTGCTTTTGGTATACGCAGCATCAACAACTTATGTGCGCATTCTTCATAATCCAATGAAGACATGATTACTAAATATATTTTACGTCTTAAATCAACTAAATCAGCACCTGTTAAATCAGTTGTTTTACTAGGACCAGCATCGTTTAAATTCATTGCTGGTGGCAAATCATCATCATCATCGTCATCCGAATCACTTCCCTCATCATCTCCAGTTGATCCATCATCTGAATCACTACTAGAATCGTCATCGTCGCTACTACCATTATTACTATCTTCATCTGTTATCCCTAATATACTTTTTCGTATATTATTCCAACTTTCTTCATTTTTTAAAAAGTTGTCATCAAATTGATATTTGTTTAAAGTTTCTTCTATATCAATTTTATCATTCAATTGCATTGTATGAGTAACTCGATCGTTTTTTTCCACTAAATCTAATCCTTCATCAATGGTTTTATGCCAATAAAAACCTTTTTTACGCGTTTTTAATAACTTTTCGATTTTTTGCTGGGAATACCTATCCACTGTACCCTCTTGTAACATAATTCGTACTTGATCGAATATTTTATTGGTTGCTTTGGATGATGTTTCTTCCAAAATTCTACCAGTACGACATAATAAAACATCTAAACAATCAATTGATCCTTTGATGGATTTTTTTGAGATTAAAAAATTTGCTATTTGCAATGCTAATATTTCATGACATATCTGTTGATTGATTAGATGAGATAACAATTTTAAACGCGTGATTGCATTCCTAATTTTATGGTTCTTAAAGTTTCGTCGAAATTCAAATAAAACTCGTTTGACTAATAATTCTCCAATTTGTGGTAATTTAGTGTTAATTACCGAGGTTAATGATGCAAATACTTTTGCTGTAGCATCAGTATCATGTCCTTTCGTTCCGGATAAAATAAACAACATTTTCGTTACAAATAGGCCGCGACTACGGATTAAATTTAATGCAAATACCTGCGGTAATATTTCAACTAATGTTTTCGGTGTTAATTTACTCAATAAACTATGTAACTTTGATTGTAAATTTATCCATGTTGATTTTTGATGTTCCTCTGAACCAGGTATTATTGTTTCTTTAGCTTCTTTCGATGTTGCTGTATCTTCATTATTATTTGGTTTATTGTTGTTAGTATTATTTATTATCGTCGTCGTCGTTGTCGTTATTACCGGTTCTGTTGTATCATTTATATTCATAGTGCTGTTATTATTATCACTGATCTCATCATTTAATTTTCTTCTTTTATTATTATTTGTTTTTTCCTTATTACTGGTCTGATTATTGTTATCATCTTCTTGTACACTTTTCATATTCACTATTTTTTGTCCTTCATCTTCTGAATCATCGCTACTAGAGCTCGAACTCGAAGAAGAAGAGCTGGAGGTAGACGATATAGGGCGTTTCGGCATTGTTTTTCTTTGTTGTTGTTTTTTTTTTGTTCTTCTTCTTTTATATCCTTACAATCTTACATATCTCCTCCCTATAATTTATTCTATTTTTATTAAAAAATTATTTATTATTATTTTGGCACATTTTTGTGCAATTCACTGACCACATATTTTGGCAAAAAGCATCAACAAATCGATGATGTGAAATTAGAAAAAAAAGGATTTGTGATTTTTTTTGTCAGGTTGCTCAGCAGCATCTCTGGGATCTCAGCTCAGCAACTCCTCAGGTTGCTCAGCTGGCCCAAAGCTTTCTTCCCATTGTTATTAGAGTTATAGGAAGGAAAAGGAAATTAACATAGAAATAGCACCACCACTTCTTTTCAGTGATGTGTGGTAATTCTAAAACAACGACGGTTTCTTTTTCATCTGAAAAATCAAAACATAGTGGTAATTATAATAGCACACATGGGAATAGCAAAAGTTGCAATAGTATATCATAGGGAAAGAAAAGTTACACCAACCACCCACCACCATTCCCATTAGTATTATAGCGCGTGGTGTGTACTGTGTAGTCTATGGCACTACCATGGTACGCAAAAATAAAAGCTACTGTACACTGTACAAACGCAAAACTCTGCATTGTAATAGTAGCTCACTACTAAGTATTGTATTAAGATTTTTAGTGTTAATCCTCTCTCTGGTGAGTATACCAGACTTTATACGGTTTGTTTTTTTGGTGGTTGTGTCTTCCATTTTCCTAATGCTATGCCAATGCTATTTCATTAATCTGTTGTACCACGAAAACAAAAAAAAGCTGGGAAGGGATTTCAAACCGTGAGTTTTTGTTTATTTTTTGAACTTGTGCGAATAGGCTCCATATTCTATGGCTAATACGATATTTATAAAAAAAATTGAGTAGATAAATAACGATATATTTTTAATTTATACATATAGATAGTTACAACTTTTTTAACCCCATACTTTAAGTTTTAAACGATAAAACGACATTTTACTCCAGCTTTTTCGTTTTAGCGGGGAGAAAATAAACCAAATTTAATGCTGTGATTATGCTATTTTGCTTCGCTAAGATTACAGTTTTAAAATATTTCATGTTGTTTGTTTAAAACTAACAATAATAACACTACACACCATTGATTTAAACACACACAGACATAGACCATATATATATATATATGTGTGTGTACACATATACAAAGATCATATTCGAAAAAGTTTTAACAAACAAACAAAAACAAAAACAAATTAATAAATTCATTTTAAAAAACATAAAATTTTTAAAAGAAAACCTTTAAATAAAACAATATGCGTGAAGTAATCTCAATTCATATCGGCCAAGCAGGTTTACAAGTAGGTAATGCTTGTTGGGAATTATACTGTCTAGAACACGGTATCCAGCCTGACGGTCAAATGCCATCAGACAAAACCGTAGGTGGTGGTGATGATGCTTTCAACACCTTTTTCAGTGAAACCGGTGCAGGTAAACACGTACCAAGATGTGTATTCGTCGACTTAGAGCCAACTGTAGCTGATGAAGTACGTACCGGTACATACCGTCAACTTTTCCATCCAGAACAAATCATCACTGGTAAAGAAGATGCAGCAAATAATTATGCTCGTGGTCACTACACCATCGGTAAAGAGATTGTTGATCTTGTATTGGATAGATTACGTAAATTAGCAGATAACTGCACTGGTTTACAAGGTTTCTTGTGCTTCAATGCTGTAGGAGGAGGTACAGGTTCCGGTTTAGGTTCATTGTTGTTAGAACGTTTATCCGTAGACTATGGCCGTAAATCTAAATTAGGTTTCACCATCTACCCAAGTCCACAAGTAGCAACCGCTGTTGTAGAACCATACAATAGTGTTTTGTCTACACACTCTTTATTGGAACATACCGATGTTGCAGTTATGCTTGATAATGAAGCAATCTACGATATCTGCCGTCGTTCCCTTGATATCGAACGCCCAACATACACCAACTTGAATCGTTTAGTTGCACAAGTTATCTCCAGTTTAACCGCATCTTTACGTTTCGATGGTGCACTTAACGTTGATATCACTGAGTTCCAAACCAACTTGGTACCATACCCACGTATCCATTTCATGCTTAGTGCATTCGCACCAGTTATCAGTGCAGAAAAAGCATACCACGAACAATTGTCCGTAGCAGAAATCACAAACAGTGCATTCGAACCTGCAAGTTCCATGGCTAAATGCGATCCACGTCACGGTAAATACATGGCATGTTGTTTGATGTACCGTGGTGATGTTGTACCAAAAGATGTAAATGCATCCGTTGCTACCATCAAAACCAAACGTACCATCCAATTCGTTGACTGGTGCCCAACCGGTTTCAAATGTGGTATTAACTACCAACCTCCAACTGTTGTTCCAGGTGGTGACTTAGCAAAAGTACAACGTGCAGTATGTATGGTTTCCAACAGTACCGCAATCGCTGAAGTTTTCTCCCGCCTTGACCATAAATTCGATCTTATGTATGCAAAACGTGCATTCGTACATTGGTATGTTGGTGAAGGTATGGAAGAAGGTGAATTCTCAGAAGCTCGTGAAGATCTTGCAGCTTTGGAGAAAGATTACGAAGAAGTTGGTGCAGAAACCGCAGAAGGTGAAGGTGAAGAAGAAGACTATGGTGAAGAATATTAAATTGTTCTTTAATTTGCCATTTTGTTCTTTCAAACTGTCATCGCGAAACAT
>Ga0099797_101034_pt1 | contig 15673 bp, 11 predicted proteins | sample Uncmet_Sort48C_1_FD_89871 | JGI IMG/M metagenome (GOLD analysis project Ga0099797, IMG submission 89871) | Marine eukaryotic communities from CALCOFI LINE 67, Pacific Ocean - C012_Sort48C_1 | ecosystem: Environmental > Aquatic > Marine > Oceanic | place: Pacific Ocean: Monterey Bay | collected... | reverse complement strand
CGAAAGGCTTTCGCAGGAAAGCATGCAGAAAAATATTATGGGAGTGTACTGAATGGAGGAAAAATCAACACAGTCGTTGTGACGCCTGCTCTGGAAATATTGTGGTTATTTGAGGGAGATTGTGTATTCATAATTATTTTAACACATTCAGGCCATCTGTCCTCAGCAAGCCGATCCAAACTACACAGATCATTGAGGTGACACTGTCTATCGGAAACACTGGATTCCATGGTGACAGCGAGATTCCCCATACGACAACACCGCGAGTCGATTTGGTATGTTTGGGTATGAGACTACGATTCGGAAGAATGCTAGGAGTGGGATACTTAATCGTGTTTAACTGTAGTTTCTTAGTCTGATTAGTATCAAAAAGGAATTTCACTAAATAGAATAGTTTTGATAATAAGCTTGATCACAAAGCAGGGACAACGTCTAACTCAGCTTAATACAAGTATGATGTATGTAAAAGGCTGTATTTAATTAAACGTTTTCTGTCTCAAACATCAATTTAAGCGGTCTCCATCGCTATTTTCTTCCACAAAAAGTGTCCCTTGAAACTGAACGTTCACAATCAAGAGAGTGGTCCTACTCCATATTGGATTTTTTCCTTCAAATTTTTGATCAGTAGGTTGAAAGCGCCTGTATGTACAGGATTGTCTTCTCTACCTTGACATAGAGTGCTAATATAGTGCTACCATAATAGAGCAAGCACGCAGTGCTTTCATTGATCAAACGGGGGAAGCTCTTGTGCCAAAATTCTTCCAAACTTACTACTGTTTACGATGTTGCCCAATGAGCAAAACCGAGTCGTTAGATAATTGCTTCATGAAATCGTTAATTGATATTGAAGAAGGCTTTCCTGAATCAGGAGCATTCGCAGCTTTAAAATAATGCCTTGCAATTAAATCAACATCATTTGGAGCCATTTGAAGCTCTGCGAGAGCACTTTTGAATTCTTCGAATTCAAATTCTCCAGAATGATCGTTGTCGAGCTTGCGAAATGTGGAAGTCAAGCTTGAACTGTTGTGCTCAAACAACTCTACAAATTTGTATACAGCCCGCTTAGTGGCATTTTCAGCATGTAAATCACTTTCACTTCGTTTCAAAACCTCAAGGTACTCGGCAGATTTTTTCCTCTGAACAGAGAAGTCATCTGTAATTTCTTCATCGGGTGTATTTGGGGGCAACGGAATCCCTCTTTTTTCCATGTACTTTCGCGTCTTGTCGTCGCATCCATAAATGCGGAAAGTTCTGGAGAAACATTCAAATTCGTTTCCCACAATAAAGTCAGTCCAGTACATGTCCCGCCCAGTTATATCGTTCGCTTTAGGAAGTTTGCGGCGTGACAAAAATGGACCACCCCAAATCCCCGAGTTGTCTGGGCCAATTTCATATATTTGAACTGTGTCGTCAACTAAAAAGTAGGTGATTGTGAGTTTCCGGACTCGCCAACACTCGTCCGCGCTTTCGCGAACGGCTTCTTTAAAGTATGCTTGAAAAGTCAACTTTGCGTGGTCTTCCGTGATAAATTTTGGCAATGTCGACGGACCAGATGGTGCAGGCAAGAGTTGACCTATTGAAGCAGACGATGTTTTCTGCATTTTCTCGCGAGTTCTCGAATGCACTGGAAGTGACGTTGTCGACAATGTGCCTGGTAAATTGCGCGACAAAGTCTGCGACGTTTTTAGGAGACTACTACTCCCAACTCGCGCCAAAACTTTGCTGCGATCGACTTTCTGATTAAAGATATCATCTTTGACACCTCGCCGTGGTCTTCTGTTATCGACAAACCCAGGCAAATTTGGTGCGGAGTCAGAGTACTTAAGCGCCATTGTCAATAATATGTCGAGGTAGAGTTGTTGTCAAGCCCGTGGAGTATTGAATAAATTTGTTGAATCCTGCACCTATGGTTTTAACAAATGCAACCGTCTCCAGCCGTGCAGTGATAACGTGTGGGTATATGATTTGGCGTGCGTGAATGTATGGCATGTTATGTCCGGACGGAAACCTTCTGAGAATATGACAGAACGATAATACTGTACATCATTATTCATTTTCATTCGAAGCATTTCCTTGGCTTGCGACCGTACATCCGTAACGATAAAATTATTTTATATAACATAAGTAAGTACAGCAGCCAGCTAATTATGATAGAGAGACAAAATTATCCGTACAGTATTTGTACCGTTACTGAACAAGCAGATCATTTGCTCAACGAATCTATCTTGCAAACATGCCAACATGGCAACGACCTAAATGAATGGAAGTTGTGAGTAGCAGCACAACGAGCTAATAAGTAACGCAACATACTCTTTTGTGGGGACTGGAGACTGGGAACATAAACTCCTCGTAGACTAATAGAATTGACGAATGAGTACCATCAAAATTTAAAATTTGTGTTTTGCTGAAGATGAGGGAGATATGAGGAAACAAAATGCAGAACCTCAAACGAAGTCTCAATTTGTTAGGATGTACCAAGTATGATTTATGGTACTTAAAACGAAATTTTAGTACAATCTTTGTCATGTTGAAAATAATTAGTTTTCGATGAAAAATTTGGCATTCATTACGTTCATTAGGCGAAAGAAATTCCCCGTGTGTGCCATCTGATCTATAAATGAGAAAAATAAAATTGGATTGGCCAAATTTTTCATCGAAAAGGAATCATTTTTAACATGACAAAGACATCTCCATCTTCGTGGGCGGAAAAATTGGTGAGTGTGGGAGATGCTTTTGGAACAGACAAGCGTGCTTCAAATCGGCCAGGGATTGAATTTGGTTTACAGTACACTCCATTTTTACACAAGTTGATAAAGAAACTTTTCAAACTAGCTGAAGTCCAGAATCCTCCTAACGTTCAAGTTAATAAATTTTTCGGGACTAATCTTGCGAAGACGGACACAAATATTTACAACCAAAAACTTTACCAAAAACTCGAAAATTTTTACGTCGCTTCAATCTTATTAACGAAAGAAAGCATCTACGATGAAGACAGCGCTACCGTAGGATTGAACGAATACAGCACTTTTTATTTTAGAATGGTTCGAGGGGTGCAATACGTAATTGCAAAAACAAAAAAAGAACAATCAGAGGAAAGTTTTGATTCAAATGACAGTCAATTGAAGATTTTGACAAGGACCGTAAAAAATGCGTTCATCGGTCTAGATGAGATGTTCATAGAAAATTGTTTCCGTTCTGACTGGCAAAATGACAAAGATAATATGTCAGATACGATCTCTAAAAGTCGTTTCCTCTCTATGTTAAACGAACTTGTTGTGCATAGTTTGATTGGACGATGCCATGCTACCCCTTCAAAGGTTAGAGAGACATTGACACATTTGTTCTTCCATTCATTTCCAGAATACAAGGACAGCGAAACAGGTTTAAAATCTGTGATCATTAATCGAAAAAAGAAAACGGCACAAAGAATCCGGGACATATACGACTTCAAAGATCCATGGAAAGCTAAATGCAAACGAAAGTATAGACGGCCGTGGTCGCTCTGTGGGAAGCCACAAGAAGCAGTGTTAAATGCGAAGCTGAACCAGACATTGCGACGGCAGTCTGCAAAAGGTTCAGGCTTAACCGGAGAAAACATTCTGACCATGTTTAATGGGGACACGTTTTTGCACTCATGGCAAAAGCGTCAAGTTGAATCGATCAAGAAAATTAAGAATGTTGGAAGAAAGAAGAGTGTTCATTCCATTCAACGTGCCGGCGGCCGCACAAGTGCGAACAGAAGACTGGAAACCTACTTGATCAAGGAGCATGGTAAATCGAGCGACGAAGAGTTGCTTATGTTACCACCACCATTCCGCCCTACCAATCGTGGCAAGACTTGGGAAGTTGCTTTTGGCCGGTCTCGTCTTTTGACGCCAGTTTCCATGAAACGTGGCCTCCCATCAAATTCAGAGAAACTACAAAATGAAGATGCTGCTTGTGTGGAGCAGAATGGTCTGTTTAGTACACCTTATTGAGAAAGTAGAACAAGTTAAACTGAGTAAAACCAATAAAATGTGTCAAAATATATAATAAACTCATAATAATAATAATAACTCATAGGCAAAATACAAAAATACGAAATACAAAGTAGCAGTAGTTTTTTTGATATTTCGATTGATTTATTTTATTTACTCAGGGTTTTTCCGTTATTATTTATTATTGCTATAACTAGGAACAGTTAAGCACAGGTGAAAAAACTCGTTGCAAACCAAAATAGACTTTCTCTCAAGCCGCCGCGCGCAAGAAGCGATCGTCGTGGAAGTTCACAGGCAAACCGGAATGCAAGCTTTGCGTGCACAAGCACTGATTAAATCAATAAAGCGGACTGGCATGAAGCATGCCAACAAAGTACATGCTATACAAAGTATTGATCGAAATGTAAAATACAAAGCCCTGAGGCAGAAGACGGAAGAGTTAACTCGACAGCATAAGTCTTTCTCGAAACATGTCAGGCATTTGTGGGTGAACGAACACGATGCAGAGCTTCTTCATGAGAAGCATTTTCAAGAAGCAACAGAAGCTGGCGGGCAAGTTCTAGATGATTTTATTTCGCACAGAACTAGTTTGCTGCCCCCTGAAGTAGGAAGGTCTCGGAACGTATATGTTGCCACAAAGAAAGACAATCGCATTGCTAAAGTACGAAGTCGCGTGGACGCTGCGAGGGAAAACGTTGACAGTTTAATCGCCGGGATGAAAAGATTAGATCGCAGTAAAATCGAGGCCTCGTGGAACAACGCAATGGAATCGGCATATCAAGAGTTTATTGGAACTGGTAGACACCCGTCGCTGAAGAAGAAATCTCGGGCCAAAACCGATCATATTAGCAGTCAAAAAAATTTGAAACAGTCGATGGCGAATTTCCTGAGATTTGGGAAAATCTCAATTAAGATTCCAACGACGCAAGCACGGCAATATAGATCTAGACTGGTGGGTGGTGCAAGCGGGGATAGACGAATAGTGCGCGAGCTCGTGGTAAACAATCCGCCAATGCGGCAAATGACAGTAACCCCCATGAAAGGAAGCTCGACGAAGGCGAAGAGTGCACTGTGGAAAAAGATCGCCGCCAAAGTGCAGAAAATAGGAAATGCTAGAAAGCTAACTGATTCAAAATATGGACATCATCACATAACTGGCTTGACGGAAGGAGAAGCAGCAATAGCAGAAATTCGTCTCTCTGAAGCTATATTAGGTGCACACAATTGTGGCGTGGAATTGTATATTGCATCGAGGGCAAAGTACTTAAAACATAGGTCTAAGTTAAGAATGATAAAAAATGAAGAGCGAATGCTCAGAGAAGAAAAGCGACACCAAATTATAAAAGAACGAGGTATTCTTAAACAAGTTATTGCGCAAATGAAAAATAGAATTGAATCACAGCATTTAGGACACCGATGGTCTGCTTCTTCACTTGAGCGCATAACGTCACGGAAAGCGACGTCACCGGACAGATCGGTAAAGCGATTTATTTTAGGACGAGATTATGACCAAAGCAAAGACGCTACAGGAGAGCATTTACAATACAAGGGTGTCATCAAACACAGAACAGAAATCATGGAGAAAGACGAGGTAGAAGAAAAATCTTCGATTTTTGAAGACTCTGATGATTTCGAAGAGGATGAAGAAGCTGATTGCTCTGGAGTAGAATCCGAGGATTCTGACCATGCCTCTGCTTCTCACGTAAATTTGAAAAGGTTGAGGGCCAACTCGAAGAAATACATTGTTCGTGTCCGTGCGAAAGGTGGAGGCGGTTTTGTTGGAGATAATATCAAACGCCCGGTGCCCTTAGAGCGATTAACATGGGCTGCCACAGTGTTACAAAAAGTTGTACGTGGATACATGTGTCGACTATTTGCCTGGGGAAAGCGCTGGCTGTTGACAAACCTTTCAAACATATTCGAGATGTACTCTGGGGATTCAACAATTATTGACCTTCGACCTTTTGCTATGATGGCTGGGATGTTTGGAAGAAGTATTCCGCAGAATCGGACAATAGCAAGCCACCGATTTATGGTTCGGTACAAACTACACCAAAACAGAGGTCTGACTCTGGAATTCTTTAAATTGTGGTTTGAGGATGAAAATATTGCTCAGGCAGAAAATGGATTTGAAAGAATTCGAGTCGCCCAGATGGCGAAAGCACAGTATCGTGCCATGTTGTCAAAGATGGGTAGTACCAAATCTCCATAAGCAGAAAAATATGACGTTATTAGTGTTTCTGTTCAAAAACTTTATAAATACATTATTTATATAGGTAAAATAAAATAGCGCTCGTCTGCTGAGTGCAACTCGAGGAATGATTGTTTGTTTTCCAGGACGCGGTGAATGACGTGTTCATGTGTTTTCATGTGCGGACAAACTCATAGATCTCCAAACAGATCATTCTCCAAGCCACAATATTCAACAATACGCTATTTGTTTACAAAATTCAACCATGGTGACGAAACTGATACCTTTTTTAGAAAATTCAAGAAACGGGTGGATGAAGAACGAAGGGGTGGGAGTCGTACCGGACGATTGTTCGTTTCAGAAGTTCTTGAAATTCTTGATTTTCCGGATTTCCAATTTGGATTTTGATAGGTATAATAGTTTCAAGTAATATGTGTATTATACTTTTTCTCTTGACACACAATATCAATGCTGCTAGCCGTTCGTAAAATCGATCCCTCCTCGATGATTTGGAGTTAGTATGTTCATTATGAAAGGCACTGATTACTGTTTTGTGCAAATGTGACCTGTCTCATTCGTCTTCTTCATCTACGTCTTCGATTTTTGCTGGTTTCGTTTTCCCCCAAAAGGTTGCAGGCATTTGAACTAAAAGCCGGGTCGCTATAGATGGGAACTTTGCAACCAGGGTTGAGGCCACTAAGCTTCCGTTGTACAACTTTGTATCACCTTCTTCCTGCTTAGCAAAGACTTCGTGCCCATTGTCAATAGCGTATTGAAAGAAGTAAGGATCCCCCACTTCAAAATTATGTTTGTCTCCTCCCACATTGGAAATATGCCCGACTGCAATGATTATCTGAACTACATTTTGTGGGTTGACTAGTGACTTCAATATGTCAAGGACGAGAGAAACCATCTGATCACTACAGAAGTTGTAGTTTTTTGCCAAAGCGATCATTTCTAAGCATTTTCCAACACTATCTAGTTCGCTTAATTTACCACTAACCAAATAACTCAGGAGCATTTCATACGTTCCCAGAAGGCTTACAACAGGCTCTCCTGTCAGACTTTTCTTAGTTGTTCCTGCATAACTTCTGCGAGCATTCATTACGTGGCCATGGCATCTGACTGCCATTTGATTCACAGCCTCTACGCTCATATCTTTTCGATTTTTTTTGATAGTTTCAGCTAATTTCTTTCCTAGCGACGAAACGTTACTCAAACATGGGTTTAACTGAAATCGTTCCACGCCGATTTCACCAGTACTAAAATGGAGCTGGGGGAAGGATGTGCAGAACCGTGGAACTACACGATCAATTTTCTCTTCTAGTTTACTTTCTTCGGTGGCCATGACAGATGTACGTTGATTCAACAACAAAGAAAAATACAGATGGAAGCACAATACCAGCAATTAAACCTTGTCGAATTCAACGTTCGTTCATTCTTCTTGTCCATCGCACAACCCCCGATGCTTACGACTCATGCCTCATGCCATACTAGAATGAAACGGTGGTGTACCCGTCGCAAAAATAGAAAACGAGTGGACAATGCACATCGCATGTGCAATATTGTGCGGGGTCTAAAGGTTCTATCGCTTACGCGCGGCAGCTGCAGTTTGCACGTTGCAAGAATAGTTCGTCTGTGTGAAGATGTTTTTTTAGAAATTACTAATATGATCTACTCGTTCTTAATCGTTCCACCAAATCTCTTTCAATAATTCATTCCATTTTCCATTTGAAGATCGTTTGATAATAAATAATGAGAAATACATGCTGACGATCGTTCTACGAGAACGGATTATTGTATTTCCCTCATGCGTTTGTGTTAGAATACTCGATTGTCGATTTTAACGGTATTGACGCATCAGGCGATATAGCATACGTGCGGAACAGTTGCAAACAGCGTTAAATGTCCGTTTCATCGTTTCATGAATGGCCCCTCCTAGATCGTAAGTATACGACTGCATACTGCGTTCATTGAAGATGATTATCCAGACGATATTAAACATATCAGGCCAAAATTTTGGTGGTGGGTGCGAGAAGAATTCGGGCTGGCGAAAGAGATCGGTGACGTAGACGAGTATAGAGAATTTACAAACGATGAACTCGATGCATTCAACACCGTCTTTAAGCCCGCATGGAACGATGGTCGTCTGAAAGTCAGGTTTTACCACGATGGTCGGCGATTTTACCACAAAAAAAAGTTTTGGACTCAGCATTGGGATACGGAAAGGCAGAAATTCTTTTGGGTAGAGGAAGAAACAAAAAGAAAGACTTATATCAACCCTCAACCCACACCTGGCGAACTGCTACTCCGCAATGCTATGTCGCAAAAAGAAAAGGCAAAAGAGAAGTTCGATGACTTAAAAGTAAAAGCCATTGAAAATGGAAAATGGTTGGCACGCGAGGGGATGAAATATTCGAAGTTGGCGGCAGAGAAGGCCTACCATCAGTATCAACAGCGGGGAATGGAAGCATCCGAAAAACAGTTGTATAGAATGGGGTTCTCTCGAGAGATTGCATTGAAGTCGGTCGAAGTTGTAGGAAATGGGGATTTTGAGGAAGCAGTCCAGCAGGCACACTATTATCAAGTCATAGAAGACGAGAAAACCGCTGAAAGAAAGGCCTTCTTGAAAGAACATCCTCCTGTATACGTTCACATTGGCCGTGCGATGAAAACAGCATTTCGTGCCATTAAGCGCATTTTTAAGCCCGAAGATCCGCTGACGGAAGATGAAAAACGCGCCCGGGCAATTGAGATGATGCGGCAACAGATGTATGGAACTTCTGGCGGTATTGGTACAGACAGCGAAGTTGAAACGAGTGATGAAGAGAAGTACATGATGAATTTTGAGTAGGAAGGGTTTTTTTCTAGGCTGCACTCGGTGAATGATTTGTTTGATAGGAATAGTTATGTATTTATTCATTGTATTTATCGTATACAAATTCAAACAAAGCAGTCACCGTTTTTAAGGAATATTGTGAAAATTAACGATTCAGAATCGTCGTTCAAATTAGTGTATACTTATAATAATATCATGAATACTGAAAATTTAGCTTATTACCTATGAAATATGCTTCTGAAAATAAAAAATAGAATACTAGATAGCATAGGGAAATCTGACCGGGAACGGACAGGAAGACCGAGTTGATGATGGTGTACTCGAAACGGTAAAACTGCTCAATAACAGAAAACAATAGCCGCGTTTTCTGTTGTCGTTTTTCGAAGTAACGAATGAATACTGAACAACCGACGACTTGATGTAGTATGTCGCGTGCTCAACAAGAAAAATCTGGAATCCAACGACTTGCCTAATTCTAGACCAAGACGCTTTCCTGCAGTAATCCCTAACGCGTCCTTTGCGATTTGCGAGAGTCATGATTGGCGCACAAAACCAAGGGAAACAGATGAATCCTCAAAGACTTGCGTCACAAGATGGAAATTTAAATGATAAAAGCACCGTTGGATTTATACAAAAACTCGACAGATCAAACTCTCTAGATGAAAACCAGTCAAGAGATTATCCGTCTAGTTACACACCCGGTGCCCGTCGTTTTTTGACGAAAATTGCCCCAGAAGTATCATCTGGCGGACTCAAGCATAGCGACTCTTTTAATGCCCGACATGCTTATATTGATTGTTGCGAAGGGGGTTATATAGAAATTATTCCCCGCAAAGCTAATTTAAAACGGTTGGTTAAATACATCGACAAAATGGACCCTTTTGTAAGGATCCATGCGAAATGGTCAGATACCTTTCGGCAAACCAAAGTTGACCGCGATGGGCATAAACACCCAATTTGGTCTATTGAACAACACAACTCACAACATTTTTTCCCATTTTCTGGATACAATGCCACCAAAAATGAAAAGGAAGATGGACATTCAAACGAGCGCGAAACATCGAATATATTAAGCATTGAAGTTTGGGACGAAGGGTTTGGTTTATTGGCTAATAAAATAATTGGAAAGGGCGAAATCGATGTCGAAGCATTTGTTCGCGAGGCTGGAGGATTAGTGGAGCGACAGACAAGAAAAGTGGAATTGTATCACGAAAAAAATAAAATTGGTCACTGCAAAATAGATATCCGGTTTTTGGCGAAAGAACAATATGAAAATATCAAGAGAAGCGGCAGTAGAGGTTCTCTTCTTGCAGTTATTTCCGAGGGATTGCGCGAGAAGAAAAAAAGCAGTAGCATACACGCATCTTTTGTAGTGATGCCTGACGGTAATTTCCGCCGTAATTGGGACTTCCTTACATGTATTCTACTGTTCTACACAGCTCTTTTCACACCAGTTCAAATGGCTTTTCTGGCAGACGAAATGTTATTAACCAATATTAAGCCGTGGATCACTATTTTTTGTCTCGATAGACTGGTAGATGCTGTCTTTATTGTAGACATTTTTATCAACTTCCGATCAGCCTATGTAACTTCAACTGGCATAACGGTTTTTGACTCGACGGACGTTGCTTGGAATTACATAAACTCGTGGTTTATGGTTGACCTTGTCAGCATTTTGCCATTTGAGCTTTTAGAATTTTCTGCTGAGAACTTGAGCGCGGCGACCCTCCGATCAGTGAAGTTAGTTAGACTGCTGCGCCTGTTAAAGTTAGCCAAAGTTGTCCGTGCTTCTCGTATAATGCGACGTGCGTAGAGTCGTCCGACGTTGGATGCTTCAAACAATGTTGATTGGTTGGCGAAGTTGGACTCATTATACCTCGAGGAAGAAGTTGATGGAGACTCGCCAACAGACATTTGTCCGTCGATGGAAGAATATGAAGTTGTCAGGGGCCTTTCAAGGATGGTCAGAGAAGACAAGGCGTGCAAGCCGTGCTCGGAAACGTGTTATACGGACAGTAAGGAAATGGAGACAAGCAAATTTGTCGATTGGGTTGCGGACATGGACAGGGTTTGTGTCTGCGAGTCGTGTCCGCGATCTTGAGCGTGTTCAGCGTCATAACCGCGTGCGTAGAGTCGTCCGACGTTGGATGCTTCAAACAATGTTGATTGGTTGGCGAAGTTGGACTCATTATACCTCGAGGAAGAAGTTGATGGAGACTCGCCAACAGACATTTGTCCGTCGATGGAAGAATATGAAGTTGTCAGGGGCCTTTCAAGGATGGTCAGAGAAGACAAGGCGTGCAAGCCGTGCTCGGAAACGTGTTATACGGACAGTAAGGAAATGGAGACAAGCAAATTTGTTGATTGGATGGTGGTCTTGGAGAATGTTTCTTTCTACTCACCAAGCAAGACAGGTTTCACAAAAACATGTGGGAAGTAACCTTGAGTTAAAACAGAAATATATTCAACAAAGGCTAAGGAGACACAGAACCAGGAGAATACAAGCAGTTTTTTTTGCCTGGTATCATTACTGTGCCCAAATGATGATGATGAGAAAAAAGGATTGTATCAGCGGAAAATTAGAGCAAAAAACGCACGAGCAAGTGCATAAGATGTTGAGTCAAAGTAGTTTTGCAAACGACATTTCAGAGGTTTTCTTCATAGCAGTTGCTGGTGAGGATAGTATTGTCTACGCAGCATCGTGCAAGAGGACAGACAAAGAATGTGTAGAAGATGTTGGGCACACTGACAGTCGTCGTGTTGAAAGTCTAGCCCGAGATAGAGAACGAATGATGTCACCTACAGCCAGCTCAATTTTACGTACCATAAATGGGCATTTGGACCCTCATAAAATACAAAAACACTCCCCACGAAAGGCATGGACGTAGTACTAGTCCGCACAATACTTGCTTTACGCACTGCTGGCTATACTCGTATTTGAAGCTGTAGGTTCCCTAATTTGGTCTAAAACAAAGAATTCTGAGATCTGAGCACTTGTTTGATTCCCTGTGCGAATATTGCTTGTTTTCCTCGCATAGAAGTAATTGAAATCACTTAAGTGATGACCCAGGCAAATCAATCAAATAAAAAGAGCTGTTATTTATTTAAATAAACAAGTTTTAAAACCTGATTAACTATCTAAAAATAATACTATTTATTAAAACCATATCTTTGACCGCAGATTTAAATATCAGAATTCTTTGTTGTTTTTACGAACCTTGTTTTTTTTGTCTATCACTCCCGACCCTCTCGATTTGCGCGAGTAATTTTTTCACCCATTGCTTGTGCACGTAAAGTGGACTTGACCTGAAGTTTCTGCTGAAACAACTGGTTTTTACTGAGATCTGAAATTCGGTTTAACATGACTGAGCTGATGTTATTTTCGAAAGATAACAGAATACTTAGCTAAGATAGTTTTCAAGAAATAATATAAAGGCTTCAATTAATTAACTGAAGAAATGCATGTCACAAAAAATCAATTTAGTCCTTGCCCCCCTCTGCAGTATCCCTCCTAAGATGTCTCCTTGCAACCGAATGAACATTTGAATTCTCATTATGACTTTTAAAGATAGTTTTTATACTTCATAAACTAAATGTAGGAAGTTCATTATAGGTTCTTGCATCGCTAAGGATGACCCTAACACCCCATGCCAGGGCAATGGATAGGTAAACAGTGATAGCAACACCAACGATTTCACAAAAAAAATACCACCACCTCTTTCTGGCAGCTTCAATAGCCTTTTTTCGCTCAACCAGTTCATCTTGAGTTGGTGGCGTCTTGCTGGGGTCGTAGACCAAAAAGCCTAAAGCAATAGCAATCTTGGAACAAAACCCAACTTTGTGAGTGCCAGTATTAACGACTGGTTCCGCTCTACCCGCATCATCGGAGTCCATCCTGGTCGATTCATTGCCAAAATCAGTCCCGGGAAATCCATCAACTTTAGGGCCACCTCCATAGTTGCGGTGTACACTGTCTTCTATATTTCCGCCACTCATGTGCGTTCGGTTTAGGGCAGCAACGGGTGTTTGTATGGTCTAATTTATAGGACATTCTTTGCGAGTTCCCATTAAATGATTGACTGTCCCTCTACCGCCCCAATTTCGGTAACTTCTGTTTTGGCGGCCTTACGGAAGATGTCATGGCCTAAATGAACATGCCACGTCCACGGTTTCATGAATTCACTTTTGCGTTTGTTATCAGACACACTGTGGTACTGTGGTGTGAGGTGTGAGAGACTCTGCAGCTGCAGACTGCAGAGTTTAGTATCTTTAGTCGTTTAGTATCTTTAGTCGTCTAGTAAGTAGTACAGTAGATAGCACCAGTTAAGCATCTTGAAATACTCGAAATTTCTGCGATGCTTACCGTAAAATCTCTCTCTACCTTAAGCGCAGAGTCTAAATCCCTGTCATTTCGCTCGAAAATGAGCCCTATCAACCCCATATATAAGGAAAATGAGACGCTTCCATTTTGCTGAGCCAGCGCCTCCATTTTTGTGATGTTGTAATATTGACTATGGAATATAATATTATTGAAATTAGTTCACCTATCAAACCCAAACTGGAAATCTTGTGGAAGTCTTGCAAGTATTAAAACTTCTGAAACAATCATCTGGTACGACTCCCAACTCTTTGTTCTTCATACACCCATTTCTTGACCGTCGCAATCCTCGAATTTTCTAAAAAAGATATCCATTTTGTTATCACAGTTGCATTTTAGAAAGAGACAGCTTATACCAGAGTATTCAGGTTTGAAGATTGATCGGTTTGGAGATCTATGGGTTTCTCCGCGCATGAAAACACATGGATAATGCGAACGTCATTCACCGCGTCCTGGAAAACAAACCATCACTCCTCGAGTTGCACTCAGCAGACGGAGCACCATTTTATTGTACCTATCTGAAATATGTATTCGAAGAGCCGCTAGTACACGAAGTTTATCTTCGCTAGGTGACAAAGTTTAGTCACCTCCTTAAAATAATATCCCTAAATGTCGTATTGTAAAGTATCGTACTTATTTTTTCTACCTTTACCTTGAGCAATTCAGCCGTTTGCCTTCCAGCCAGCGATTAAGGTTGAGATTTTAACCCTGACCCTAACTGGAGTAATGCTAAGATGCATTGAGTATATGGCCAAAAAAGAGAGATGCTTAACTGGTGCTATCTACTGTACGCGCCCACCGACAGAAGTTTCATAGACGGTAAGGATATTTTATGTAATCACTTTTTAGTTTGCATTTCTTCATCAATCAATATTGTCCAAATACTCATATTCAGAATGACGTCTCAAACTAACATCTGGATCCCTGGAGGCCAAAACCTTATCAGCACAGACACCATGCAACGAATTATCAGGGTCACATACGTATGCATGTCTTCGTGTTATATCTAAAATGTATGTTTCTGTGGTCAAGACAGGAATTGGTGCTGGGGAACCCAGAGGGCAAATGAAATTTGCGCCCGGACAGTCGAATGCTTTTGAACTAATCGATGCGTTAGGGCAATAAAAATTCTCGTCGCAAGGTCCGCTACAATATGGTGTGTGCAGGCCCCGCTCTCCCCCGTATTTACCAGCCGGGCATTCCACTTGCTTGCCACTAGTGGAATTGATGGGGCAATAGTGGCCGAGGAAGCAGTCCCCAGAGCATTCGAAACTCGATAAACCATGCGCCCCGCCCCATTTACCTGGGGGACACATCCGTTTAATGCCATCAACACAATATCGTCCTGGTTCACATATGCTTTGATTTGCCCGGGTAACCACTTCCCCACGGGTGGTGTAGTAGCCCAGAGACACAGGGGTCGGACGAAACGAGCCAACCGGACAAAAGACCGCGCTCCCGCCGCATTTGTGCTGCCTCTGCGAGTCTGAAGCTGAGTTGCAATAATACCCGGGGTCACACAAACCATCACATTCGGAGGTTGAAAGTCCTGTAGATGTCCCATAAGTCCCTTTGGGACACTCGATTTTGATTCCATTGACACAATAATGACCGGGAGGGCATTCTAACTGGGTGCTCCGCGTGCTCTCGTTGCTTCCTCCCACGGTGTAGTATCCTTCGGACACAACAGTCGGGGCAAAAGAGCCTCTCGGGCAATACTTATCGGCGGCCCCACACAGATATTGCGTCGAGGAAGGGGATCCTATTTCACAAAAGTAACCCTCATCGCACATGGTTGCTTTGGTGGAAATTTCAACTAAATCATCTGGGCGGCCAAAGTCAGGATGACCGGTCGGCACTAAGTAGTTTCCATCCGTTGCTTCGATTTGCGTTTGGCCAACGCAATACGAATTATTCAAGCAATATGGGTTGCATGCTTCCGTTTGAAGCCCTGTAACATTTCCATAGCGACCTTTAGGACACGCAGTTTGGTTTGCCCGGACACTTGAAGCAGGGCAATAATGACCTTTCGCACAAGGGCCAGAGCAACTCGGTGTTTTCAACGAGATTGAGCCCCCGTACCGTCCAGCGGGGCACTCCGTGGGGACCACCGACGCAACAGGGCAATACTTTCCGATTGGGCATCGACCGTCGACTGGAACAATCTCCTTCGCTTTTGACCCTTCGCCACGAATCCACCACCCTCCACACAATTCTGAGTATAGCCCAGACACGTTTCCAAACCTCCCTGCCGCACAGGGTTTTTTTACACCCTGGACGCAATAGTG
>Ga0099797_101033_pt1 | contig 15695 bp, 20 predicted proteins | sample Uncmet_Sort48C_1_FD_89871 | JGI IMG/M metagenome (GOLD analysis project Ga0099797, IMG submission 89871) | Marine eukaryotic communities from CALCOFI LINE 67, Pacific Ocean - C012_Sort48C_1 | ecosystem: Environmental > Aquatic > Marine > Oceanic | place: Pacific Ocean: Monterey Bay | collected... | reverse complement strand
GTCTTTTTTTTACGAGAAAATGTTCAAGATCCTCAGTATTGCGTTGCATAAATGTCTGAATGTGAAATCTAAACCTATTTGATAATCGCTACTGTATGTTTTGTGTCGAATGCATGCTTTTTTGTGGCATTATTGATTAATGCAACTAGTTTGTCTGTATTCGGTCCCGTAGTGTATGTCTTGAGAGTACGTCGTATACACGCAAATAGATCTTATAGATTCCCCACTCAAAACTTTTATATCGTCGCGGTGTGCATGCTTTTTTAGGATGTTGCTGTTACTACGTCCACTACATATTGATGTTATTCTGAGAACTATAACCCGGCCTTCTAGGCTGTGTTTTTGAAAGTCACCAGCAATGAACAAGATTCATTCATGGACGTTCTGGTGACCTATTTTATTAGTCTTTTTATTTTATGCGCAATCATTATAGGTACTATGGTATTTTATGCGTGATTTTCAAAGCATGTGATGTTACTCGGGCTGAATTCAGCAGATGAAATTATATTTGTTGACTGTTGTGTTGTATTATGTGTGTATCAATCATGTGACCTACTACAGGTACTTGCAATGTTGTATTACTACGACCTATCAGCACTCCGCCTATGGAGGAGTCGCCCTCTCCAGTATTATAATAGTGTATTCACGCTTCCCTCCGTGAATGGTGTATTGAACTTTTTTTCAAGTGACCAATTTTTGATAGGATTCTGTAGCGGTCTTCGGACGCTCTCTGTGGTAATGATCGTGCTCTCTTTCTTTCAGGCATTAAGTGACGAAAACTCTTTTCACCCTGTGCGGTCATTCGCTGGCGTCGTCGTGTTCGTAGTTGTTGATATTTGCAAACGCAGTCTACAGTCCCCAATACATCTTCTCCGCACATTTTCTTTCGTTCCAATGCCATCCAGCACCGATTCCATGTAATAGAAAAGGTAGATCTTATTACTGCAATTGGACACTGCAGGAGGGATTCACGATCATATTTGGGCCTTTGCGTAGCTCTATTCAGCAATATTTGGGAAGTACTGCCTGGAAACTAAAGTAAACCGCACTGTAGATTATTTCTGACGTTTTGTTGCACATTGCGCAAGATTGAATCGTAGTTTTATCGATTCAGTATTGCCAGGCTTTATGTTAGATATTCTCATTTTCTGTCCCAGTTTATTTGTCTGCTACCCGGTCGAATAGATACCCCGTTGCTCTAGAGAGCACATCATAAGATAAGAACATCCGAATTCCCGTACATGTTCTTCGAGCAGCTGCTCCCCCCCTGGAGTGTTGTTAAAGAAAAGTGGCCGACGCTGCTGCAGTGCCCCAGCCGGAGCAGCCCAACCATGGCAGGAAACGTGAAAGCGGGCGGCAGCAGCTCCTCTACTAGCCGCGCTGAAAAGCCGCCCTCCGCGAGTGCCCCGAGCAGTGCGACGGACGACCGGGGCGTGCTGGCGAAACGAAAAAACGGGAAGAAGAAGAAGGGTGCTGGTCTCGATCGACAGCTGTCCGCGGCAGAAAAAGTGCAGCAGGAAGCGGCAGAAGTTCTCGGTATCGTTTTTGGTAATTGCTGGCATTGATTTGTTGTTGACAGTGTATTAGTGTTACTTCTGTTGTTCCAAAACGATGTTATCCACAATAATGATACTAACTATCCTTTGAGCGGAACAAGAGGAAAAACTGAAATCACAAAGGCGCCTCCCAGCAGCTGGACAATGCGTGGGACGATTTCCAGGCGCGTTTCGACGCGGTGAACCAGCGGCTCATCGAGAAAGTCCGGGAAAGCCTGGAGAGCGGCCTGGACCCGCTAGAGAATTTCCAGAGGCGGGACGACGACTATCCCGACTCGGTTTCTTGTCTTTTACAAATTATGGTAGACAAATTAGCATACGATAAGAAACAAAAATTCAGATATAAACGCCGTAGGTAGATCAAAGAACATCAACGTAGGACGACAATCATTCCTTAGTAGGTATAATGTGTTGACTATTATTAAAGGATGCGTCGAGCTCGACCGACGATGGGATCGCGGACGACGATAAGCTGCGGGTCTTCGGCGGAGGTGCGCCTAGTCTCGACATCCTGGCCCGAAAGATGAAGGTACACAATATAATAGGGGAGTTTTTGAAGTGGGTATCAATTAGAGGCGTCAAAAGCTTTTCCTGCAAGGTTGTTCTACGGAGCTTGGTAAATTGTCATTTTGATCGTACAGTATATAGCCCGGCTCATGAACGTAATGATTATTCCAAACACCACAAGGCCGGGGAATTTCGAAAAGTGGTCGTGATGGCTGGTGCCGGGATTTCCGTTTCTGCCGGTATACCGGACTTCCGGTCAAAGGGCGGGCTGTACGACCAAGTGCGCGCAAAGTATAGATTTTTTTTAGTTTCAGTCATAGGCTGTTTCAAATCTGAAGTAACCAGGTGATCCGCTCCCTTATTGAAAGCACCAACGGTCCTACGACAAAAAAAGCTCGCTGAATTTCTGCAAATAATATTTTCGAGAAAAAAGGTACCCAGACATGTCACAGCCGGAGCTGATGTTCGACATAGGGTATTTCAAGGAAAATCCCATGCCGTTCACCTTGCAAGCAAAGGCCATGTGCCCCGGTAAATTCAAGCCCACGCGGACGCATCTGTTCTTCAGGTATCAACGCGAGTTTTGTCAGCTTATTGATGTGGCACGTAGACTGTTGTGGCGCAATCATGTCGCTGCGGAGGCCAATATCAATTAGTAGCTATTGCTTTAAAAAATAAGCAGCATCAGCATAACAAACGATCGACAATCAAAGCGGTTAGATAAATGTCAATGAAATAAATGAGGCTGCTGTCGCAAAAGAAGCTTCTCTCAAGGGTCTACACCCAGAACATCGACACGATGGAGAAGCTAACGGGCTTGAAAGATAAAGAGGTATCATTTTTCCTAATAATTCGTATCGTTTTGTGTTCCTTTTCTAAAATTACTCTGCAGGGTATCTATTGCAACATGGCGCCCGTAAAGTAAGAGATACGATCTATTAGTAAACATTTCCAAAATTGTCTATAAATGTGTCCAGGTCGTGTACGCGCACGGGAGCTTCGCGGACGTGCACTGCATAGAGTGCGGAAAGCAAATGCCCCTGGCAGAGTGGCGCGAGAAAATCGAGGAAGAGAAGGTAAGACTTTCGTTCCCATAGAGTAGAGCAGCATCTGGTATTTATCATTTTTGCTACAGCTCACCGTCTTAATATTCTGTAGTGGAACATTACTATGAAAATAGTGTTGACACGCTCGCAATCCCATGATATAATCATATAACTCAAAAAAAACAATAAGATACCCCGGTGCCAAGGCCCACGCGTGATGCTGCGGCGCAATTCGAGCAGGAAGGGGAACAGCCGGACGAACTCGCAGGGCGGCCCTTCGAGTCGTGCTACCTCTCGCAGCAACGGTTTTTCGCCCACCCCCAGCAAGGACTTCGGAAATAATCCGTCGGTGTCCGGAGGACTGAGCCGCTGTTCGTCCGTCGATTCCACGAAAAAATGCGGTTCGCTGGTGAAGCCGGACATCGTTTTCTTCGGCGAGCCGCTGCCGGCCAGGTTTCACCAGTTGCACCAAACGGACCTCGGCGAGTGCGATTTGTTGCTGGTTTTCGGCACCAGCTTGAAGGTCGCGCCATTCAACTTGTTGATCGGCAACTGCGGAAAATTGGTGCCCCGCGTCCTGATCAACAACGAAATGGCGGGAACCCGGGACCGCGTTCCGGGCGGCTTTCGGTTCGGGGAAGAGGAATCTCGTTTCGGGGACGGCCTGAGAGCAGCGGCTGGGAAGAATTCTTCTGGAAAAAAGAGTTCCCCCAAGGAAGAATTACCGGTAGTTCCCAAGAACTACCGGGACTTGTTTTTGCAGGGTAGTTGCGATGACATGGTGACGCAGATGGTGCAAGCTTTCGGCTGGACGGCCGAGCTGGAAAAACTGGAGAAGGAGTTTGCCTCAGAGGAAAGCGACGGGTGGCGCCTGATGTTGGAAGGGCAGCACAAGTGCGGCCTGGCGCTCCGCCCGTCCTACAACGGGAGCAGTCCCTGAAAGCCCATCTTATACAACGGGAGCAGGCCCTAAAGCAACCGTGTATTTCTCTGATAGTTCCTTTTCTATCTCAGTAATATCGGAAAGCGCAGACTGCGAATTTCATATAAATCTGCATGGCTGGCTGTGAGTCAGAAAATAATGTGGGTCCACATTTATAGTATGCGGACTTCTTTGTAGTATATCAAGCACGCATGAAAAATAGACATGAAGATGACAAGAAGGCAGTTTTAAGTGGCTGTTTTTTTTTCCTCTCTGTCTTTTATCGCGTGACATTTGATTCGTTTTTTCTATTTTAGAAATATTGTTCTTAAACAAATAAATACAGTATTCCTGTGAGTGTGTCGAGGTTGTTGTGCTGCGGCAGTCGATGGTCATTGCGGCCAGCTGCCTGCGACAACCCATCTTCGCAGTGAAACTTTTTTCCGAGTGAGGGTTTACAGGCCCCCGCTCATTGTACAGAATCGATCTTCTTCATATTGTTACTATACGTAGGCATTTTTTTGTTGTAGGATCTGGGATAAGCTGCTTATATAAAATCATTAAATCTTAATTAGAGACCAATTAAAGCAATCTTTTTTAATTATTAGTAGTATCATCAATGTAGGGATACCTTTGGGCCCACGATTTTTGTACACGCCTTTGCAGAATTGGGACATCGTAGTCACGTCTTTTGGAGGCGTGCGACCCTAATTGAAAAACCTAATTTCCCCCCGTCTATGTATGATTTTGATGTCAATCGCATCCCCTGCATGTTCTCCAGAGAGAGAAAGTTGAAGTCGTTTGCGTGGCACGAAAGAGCTGCATGCACTAGTGTGTTCATGTTCAGAGGATTGTTTATAGCTATCGCGTTGGCAGAGGGCACAACGTGTTCGGACCGCCACTTTGTAGTGTTCGGACCGCACAACGTGTTCGGACCAAAATGTAGTGTGTCCCTTTGAACTTACCTGTTCTTCTTCTTTTTCTTCTTGCATGCATCGTATTTCGAATTCGCAGCTGTTCTGATTTTGAATAGATAATTTGTAAGAAACTGACAGTCAGGAAGGTTCTGGTTCGGGCAGTCATCGCGGTATATTCCTGCAACCTCCCTTTGACATTCTGATTCTGGCTCAAGTTTCTATTCCCCCCCATGACATGGGAACACCGAAAGAGTACTCAAAGTAACGTCGAAAACAGACTGTAGCATCGAAACAGCAAAGTTCATCTATTTCGCGAAGTTTTTTTACAAAGAAAAAGATGACTGGACCAGATTACTCGATTTTGTGCGATGTGCATCTGCAGGAGGACTGCAGCGTCCACCCAGCGCTGCGTGACGGCCCCCAGGAGGATGTCTACCGCACCATCAAGTTTGCAGAAACAAGCGCAGAAGTGACGATCCGCGGTTTTCGCCGTGTGGGGAAACCCGAAATGAAGCTGCAGAAGATGGACATGTTCCTCGGGATCCCTTTCGCTGAGATTCCGGAACACCCCGAAAACCCGAATTTGCATATCCTCACCGCACCGGTAGCGGCAACGGCGGGCACTTATCTCACCGAGGAATTCGACGCGCGCCGTTATGGGCCCGCCTGCTACAAAGAATCGTCATTCGGGGGGGAGCAGGCGAGCGCCGCCGCTGCCTTCGTGGGCGCAACCGTGAAGAAAGGCGAACAAAAAGGCTTCAAAGCCGGAACTCCGGATCCGCGTTACAAGGGCTACACCGAACGATCCTATCTCCATGGGGTGCGGGGGGAGCAATGTTTGGTGCTGAACATCTGATCAACACCCCTGCTAATACCGCTCCTAATGCGAAATTGCCGGTGTGCGTGTTTATTCACGGTGGAGGTTACCGCGACGACAAACGAAAGCGCGAAGAAGAAGTGGAGGACGCAATTGCGGAGATAAACAACCATGGGTTGAGCTCCCCATGCAGAATGCAGGAGCTCCCCTACGATAACAACCATCAAAAAAAGCTATGTATACATGGGATATGCGACAAAAAAAAGAAAAGAGTGACGTTTACGCTTCCTGATACCATGATTTATCAGTATGGTTCGTGGTATACCAATCCGTATACCAATCCGTTGCCTGTAGTAATACTATTACTGAGAGAATCTACCTAGTGTTGTCGAGATGAAAATAACTCTGAAAATACCTAGTGTGAAAAAATGCGTGTCTCCCAACATGATCCGAAAGCTAGTCTGCACAACAACAAAATTCCACAAAGTAATGTCATACAATCTACAAGAACGCATGAGCCCCTAATTGAACGATGCACGAAGCAGCGTTTGTTATTAGAAACGTTGTCAATAAAATTCTTATCCGGGATTTTCCCGGCGGCAATTCGGAAATCCGGGTAGGAGGTCACTTTATGAACTTTATGAAGCTGATATTGAGTTGATATTGAGTTGATATTGTGAATATATTGGGGGCCCTTCCCCGCCTTCCCCGCCCGGTGGCCCACCGGTCGGCCGACGACCGGTCGTGAGAACATCAGACTCATGACTCGCAGCCGACGAGACCTTCGGGGAGTGGCGCACTCCACAAAAAACATGCATCTGATAGTTCGATACCTTTCCGTGATAGCGTTCCCCTCCGGCGCCAACTCTTGTGCCTTTTGCGCTGCCTATTATTTTCTGTTATTTTCTGTTGTTCGTATGTAGTCGTGAGTCTGATGTTCTCACGACCGGAACGCCCGCCTCATTCGCCTTTCTTTCATGAAGCATTATTATGTGATGAAATACGTTCTTGTTGATATCGAACGCTGTTCATACGTATTGAATCCCCATTGGTGCACTGTCATTCGAAGAATCGCAGCAGGGCGATGTGATGCAAGCGCTGCATTGCATGCAAGTGTGACAGGCATGTCAGTTCTAGTTTCCAAACTGCAGAAACTGTATCGTAGACACACGCTTGCAGCCTCAGTTTTGGTTTCCAAACTGCAGTTTTGGAAACCGGCCTGGGTCATGCTCGCACGCCAAAGGAGTGCTGGTTAGTGCAGTAATCCTTGTTATATGCAGGTTAAGCTTGATTAGCTAGATTTTCTGGATACCCGAGCTGTGTTGTGTCTACAAATGGATCAACCATGTCGCATATTTGTAAAAACAAAATCAAGCTGGAACAGTGCCAATGCACGTGAGGAGTGGAGAATATCATGCGGAGGATGAAGACGGTTATTATTAATATTCATTATAATATCTTTTCTTGCGAAATCTCATGATTTTCAAACTAGTCCCACTTAATGAAAGCTTGAGAATCTATTCTAGTTTTTTTGGACGCCAAATTTGAATTTGACGTTGAATAGAAACCTTACCTGGTCATATACGACATGTTCCGTTTGAGGATAAGGGCCAGGCGGACATAAAGCCTGCATTCATGCCTTTTTCCGTTTTGACAGCATTCTATTATTATAATTATTGATAATAGTATTTAATATGGTCTTCTTCACTGGTATTGGCGAATGTATTTGATGTGTTCGTTATATAGATGGCACGAACGTCATGGGACTAAGATTGTTCACAACAGGTATTCTTCCTCGCAATGATGTCTCTCATTTCAGACGGAGAAAAGGTGCAAGTCCGACGGACGATGATTTCGCGTCCGCGTCGAGTAACAGCGCAAGCCAAAGCCCGGCCGTGATGCCGACTGCAGAGGCGGCCAGGGAGCTGGAGGAGCTGAATTACTTTGCGTTTCAACGCGGGATCTCTCCGGCTGCCCCCGGGGTAATGGCATCCATCAGCGAGGAGCATGGGGATCCTGGAAATTTGCCCGAAGAAGCGCCGGTAAATTGCGCCTGGAACAAGCCGACGCCGACTTCTTCGGTGTCCAGCTATGCGGTCTCGGTGCGTAGTTCTGCCCGCAATTCCAGTAAAGGCAGTTCGAGCTTAAAAACCCGCAGCCCGAAAGACGATAATCGCCTCGCTGGCGTCGCGTCCAGCATCATCGGCGGCCTAGGTGGTACAGAAGGATCTCACGGAAAAGGCAATTCTCAGAAGGTATCTGAATGTCAAGCAATCTGTATTTATATTCAATTCAATTGTGGCCAGGTTGATTTGGACCGCTCTTTATTTAATGGCCGTTTTGAGTGAATTTGGAAGAAATAGGGCTTTGTATTATGATTGTGCAGCTCTCGGACAAACAGTATGATAGATTCATGGGTTACTTTTCTGGGTTATTATTTGTGTGTAGTCGGAGAGCTTATTAGAAAGTTGACGAACCGTATAATTATTCCGCACGATGAATTATCCAATATTGGATTGCTATTGAAAAAAAATCAGACTGTGTATACAGTATAAAAAACATCGTTGTATAATATATTTCTTTCGAAATAAAAAACATACTAGAGTGTGCATACTAAAAAAACATCATCGTAATATTTGTTCCTATAAAGAAAATCATCAGATTGCCCTTGGTCACGCTTTTGGCGCGCTGCAGATCCTGTTTGAGGAGAAGTCGAGCGAGGCATTCACGCCAGAAGATCTACTGCTGGTGGAGCAGAACTCGGCATTGCTGGCGGCCTGGGCTCGCCGAGCTCGCGTGGAGGAGAACGGGGTTTAAAACAGTACAGTATCCTGGGGCGGGTACCGGGCGTTCAAGGCGGTATGTATATGGGAATAAGGCGGTATGTATACGGGAATGGGAGGCCGCGCGGGGAAAAATGATCTATAAAAGGAAAAACAAATTTGACCAAACAGAAGATTTCGATTGTGAACTATTAATACGGAGACAAAGTGAGCGCATTCTCGCCGAGCAGTTTTTCAAAGGAGGAGCGGAAAAATGAATCCGGAAAGCGGGAGAAGCGCATTATGATGAGGATGATGTACCCGGGTTGAATTGTTATCCTATAGAGTTCTAATTCGGTGAATATATTCCATTGTTTGAGGGAGTACCAAGTACTTTTTTTTTTTTGGAGATGAGGCTGTGCCTCTGCAAGTACTTTAAATGACCCCCCAAGCATTCAGAAGATGCTTGCTTGACCAGAAGAGCATTCAAAATTAGCTCATTATTTTTACTACCATCTCATTCAGAAGATACAACGAAAGAACACAGCAGCTCCGACTTCAGCTTGTCTGCGTGTGGTATTTATTCACGGATGGTATTTCATTCACTCCCCTGATAATTTCTCATTTGCAGCCCCTGGAAGACGTGACAAAGAAAATCCAAAATATAATTTGAGGGAATTTTTCTATACTATACGATAGTAAAACAAAAGTGGACGACTCATTTGTTCTGAGGTCTTGGAGCCAATTGTAGTACGCTGTGTCCATTTATAGATGTTTCGTGTCACGAGATCTGTACAGCCATGTCGTAATAGGCTTACTGTAGTCCTAGTATTACGTGATAGCAGTTTTCTGTCGCATTTTCTCAAGAACTAATTACGGTCGGAATTCGTCGTTTTTTTGCAGTCTAAATGTTACGTCGTCGACATGTCATAGTTAATATATTTTGATCAAATTTGTAACGTACATGTTCACGTTAGATCGTTACGTGGTCGTCGTTGTCATGTGAAATATGATATGAATGCTAGCTACGCAATTGATCCCTAGCTTGCTAACGCCAATTGCGATTCTGTCATGCCAAAGTGATAATGTGTACAAGCATGTTCTGTCCAATCGACAACTCCACGAACGTCGGGGAGGGGAGGTTGTTCCGAGTTGCTGAGCTATGAAAATCGCCATTGGGTATTTCTCAGGGTGTGCCATCAAGCAGTATGATTGAACTCGCGTACCGTACAAGCCCTAACTCGCCTTCCGCGTTGTAGAGGATCCGCCTCATTTCCAAAAAAAAAAAATCGAACCTGTCGAAAAAAAAACTAGCACGATTGCTGGTATCAAGACGAGAAGTTCAGTTGAACAGTTGAACATAAGCATATCTGGAAAGCTTCTCTGTGGTGATTCGGTCGGAAGATGAACGGCAGTCACGAAGAATTGAGTGAATGGGACGATGATACGCATTACGCATTATTATTTCTGTCAGAGGTGGCTGAGCAAATGCATAAACGGGGTGTTCCCACGAGCGTTTTTTGTTCCGGCTGAGAAGGTTGCCTTCATATACAACGGTGAGTGTTGACATGTGTTGAGCTGTGTTCGGCTTTTGACGATGTCGTTCGCGTTTTCCTGACAAAATTGATTACGCCATCTTTTCGTTCTGCGCAGAAAGTATCCGTATTTTTTTGTGAATTAAAACCATGTGAATTATAGCTACAATATTAAGATCTTGGACCCGGCGGAGCCGGGGCTAGGGAAACCCTTTTAAAAACGACGAGTTGAAGAGCGGCTAGGAAGCCGCATTCCGGCGGAGCCGGGGATAAACTAGGAAGACAGGTCTAAACTCAAAAGGGCCAATTTGAAGGGATCACTGTTGATGATCAATTCTGAACAGAATGAATCGGAGGATTCTCGGTTTCATGGATTTTTTGGAGAATACATAGATTTTACCCTTTGCACTGCATACATACCACAAAATGTTAACAATTGCTAAAACTTCAAATAATTCTCTTCTACAGACCCTGATTAGCGTAAAATCAGGTTGTTTTTTGGTGCTTAAAATGGCCCAAATTTGGAGGTCCGAACGACTTCCGAAAACAATTTATGACCGCATGGACGACCCCAAAAAAAGCGTTCCCCGGTCTGTAGAAAATAATATTATTTCAAAAAAAGCGTTAAAAATCGTTTTATGCACCGTGGTTGGCTTCAAAATAAGGGCCTGTTTCTAAAAAAACGGTCCCTGAGAAGAAATGCATTTTACAGATACTGTAGCTGAGAAGAGCCCAACTTTAAACTCATCAAAAATGCCCTAAATTCGCAATTTTTTAAGCTTATAGCAAGAGAATCTCTCATTTGAGTGGTCATTTTAGGAAAATGACTGACCGGATATACGGAAACAGGGTTTCCAATGATATATGACCACACCGACCCTGAATTCGCGCCGCTTCATGTCCTTCGTCACCCGAATGTTTTTCATCAATATTTTTTCTGTCCACGAAACCCATGTGTGTGAAACCCACGAATTTGATCGATGTGCGAGCCCCGATTCTACGTGCTCCGCAAATGTAGATTATACACGTTTGCCGACTTGTACACTAAACAAAAACGCGCAGCCTCTTCAAAACCCGGGTTTACTACAGTATTACTTGCTGTCTTCCAACTGATCTCACCCTGCCTGTCTGTCGCACCATAATATCCGAGCGGCATTCGTGAACCTGACTGTGAATTTTTCTGAAAGAATGGTTTTTCAAGAATCATCAAACCGCCGTATATAAACTCCATCGTCAACCAACGTCGAGAAGAGAAGATGGGCTTATTTCGCAAACTGGCTCTGTTGATGCCGACTTTAGCCGTGTGGGGCTATCTCGGCAGTTTTTCCGCCAAGGATGACTTCAACCGAATGGCGACGCGTTCATTCGAGCACGCGTCCGAGGACTTTTTGCAGGATTGGAAGAACAAGCCGGACGCGGAGTTCTTTTACCGCACGGGTGCTGCTCACGCGGATTCTCCGCCGGTTGCACAAAACGGCTTCTCCTCCGGTTCTCCTCAAGAGAAAGAGTTTCTCGCCCGACATCCGGACAGCGTGGAGTCTGCCATCCGGACAGCGGTGAGGTCTGCCCTGAGTGAGTCGCCCGGCATCCAGATCGCCCGCCTGCCGAAGAAATCGCGAACTGAATTAGATAAGAATCCTCTGTTTTACTACTTTCATCGAGCCGAGAGCGGGCCCTCGCGAGCGTCCATGAAATCGAGTGACCTCGACTCATCGAGTATCGGCTCCTCGGGACCCCCTCCCTCGGGGGGACGGGTCCCATCTTCCACATCGAGTGAACAGATTGAAAAGTTCTGGGTCGCCCAGCACTGGTGGATGTTTCTGGTCCTCGGGCTGGTCCTGCTGGGCGGGATCTTCGGCGGCATCGTCGCGTGCTGCTCTTGCTGCGCCGAGGCTTGAGGGGTGTACTGAAGTGTTTTTATGTGACTGGAATATTTGTTCAAAGAAAACTATTGTTCCGACACCGCATTCTAATACATTCATTGATGATATAACTTGTGGAAACGTCCATTACAAACAATAAAGGAACCCGTAGGGTGCAAAAAGAACAAGATGTTAACTTAACATACATGAACATAAGCGCCTCTAAGTAGGTGGACCAGAAATTATGATTTAGACACAAAGACAAGAGCACAGTTTGTTTTTGAAAATCCAAATTGAAATTCCAAGACTATAAGAACAGTGTTCGTGCGGCGACCTCAATTTTCATTTGTGGATATTTCATATTATCACGTTCCCTGTCATCGCAGTGGCGTTCGAATCTTCCTTCCCATATGAGAGCGTCGCGTTGGGGCATTTCTTCCACAAACATATATCGCGTGTACTAGGTCGTCTAGTATATCGAATAATAGCGATTCAATCGAATTCTTCGGAAAAAAACAAGCAGCATTCAGTTTGTTTGGTATCAGTTTTCGAGGTCGTAAAGGGGGATTTTAATTTCTTGTCGCGTGTTCACGGAAACCTTGTGGATATTAATTGCAGTTGAAGTTGGGGTGCAGCGGATCCGATCTGGTGAATAACGTCTACAACGCTTGGCGCAAAAAAAAAGATGGTTTGTCTTTCGCTTGCGGGAAAAAAAGCCCGCTCCGTCTTGCTTCTCGTCTGGGTTGCCTACGGTCCGCTTTCTGTGCTCGGGCTGCAGAGTGCCGGATACGAAAATGTATTCTTGGCGCCTGAGAAAAGCGGTGCTGAGGAGAGGGAAGAAGTCGAGAAAATCAAAGAGCTAGTGCGTCAGGATTATGAGAAGCTCAGAGAGGTTCCCGCCGAAACGCTGGAACGGGTTGGCGCCGAACTAGCGATGGCCGCTCTGGCCGCGTCCGAGCAACGAGGGGAAGATCGTGATTTTTTAACGTTGCGGCGCTTCATTGTGAAACAGATGCCAGAGCACCAAGGCCGTGGTAACAAGCAAGTCATGTTGGCTCTGTATGCGCGCAACGCGGACCCAACATGTTGGCCATCCTACCTCAAAGAAGACCGCTTTACATTGCCTCTTGTGGCTTCGGTGTGATTGTTTCTTGGCAAACCTACTTCTCACATATCTCTTGATTATCGTATATTTGATAGTATCTAAATGTATAAAGTGGTTGCGCAAACGTCATATGTCTCCAGAACAAATGAAGGATATTAAGACAACCACAAAAACAAGGCCAAATCGCTGCAGAACGACAGAGAAGTGGTTCTCGCTGGTCTTTTCGTCTTCCTTTCGCGATCATTTTTCTTTTGGAATTGTAATAAGTCGCCGATGTTCCTTTCAGTTTGCGTTGCATTTTTTTTTGTCTCTGAAAAGATTTGAAAACATGATGATATTCATATTCGGACATGGTATCATGCGGACATGGTATCATTCGGATATGGTTAATCATTCCAGCAGGTCCTGTAAGCCTGCTCCAGCAGGTCGCCACCTTTCAGCCCCGGTCGATGTCTGATGAAGTGGTGATCTTGGATCATCTCCAATAAAACAACCTCAATCATAATTTTACAGATGTTTCATGCGCTCTTGCACTGACCGTAAGGGACATCTTTCAAGGCGCTACCCTATTCCTATTCCTATTCAAAAAAAATAAAAGCCACGAAGCCTCGTATGAACTGCAACGAGCTTGAATATTTGCGTGGGGATAGTGATGTAGATTGGCGTGCGGATAAGGATTTTATGGTGCAAGTGATCCAGAACACCGACGAAGTCTTCAATTTCGGAGGCGAGTACGGGGTGGATTTTTCTGGCAAAAACTGCATGCGCGACCAAAAAAGAGACACCGACATGCTCCACGAGCGAGATATCTGGCTCGCGCTAATCAAAAAAGACGGACGCTATTTGGGAGCTCTCGCCCAAGAATTAGGAAAGAAGTTTCCTCCGCCAGTTCCGATTGGTCAATACATGTGTATTGATTTCCTACAAGGTTTTGATTTCCTACCTGGTTTTTCAAAGGATATTGTGTGAAGAAGGGGAATATGGACACGTGGAAATCAGCTCAAATAATTAGGGGGGGGTTTCTGATTTCCTACTTGTTTCTGCTACTTTGTCACAGTCAGTATCTTGTTAAAATGATGCGCCCAAAGTGGTCCGGAGAAACCTCCCCCTAATTCGAACTGCGGTGGCCCCTTTTTTGCTTAACGCACTCTGTTTATGGGCATAAAGATGGCCGAGGGGCGCCCGGAGAAACCCCCCCCCAATCCGCTCTAGCGCAAGAAGGCGTGTGGGCTGGAGCGATCGAGGCGCGATCCAGAATAAGATCACTAGAATGCAAGATCCAAACATACAACCCTTAGACCTGGCGGGGGAACCCGCACAGTTGCGCTCAGAGGCCTCCGTGCACGAATCCGTACACGAATCCTTATACGAGTCCTCATGCGAATCCGTGCACGAATCCGCACACAAATCCGCGCACGAACCCGTACACGAATCCGTACACGAATGCCAATACGAATCCTTAAAGTAAACGGATCGCTATACGAGTCCTCAAACGAATCCCTGCACGAATCCGTGCAAGAATCCGCACACGAATCCTTGCACGAATCCGTACATGAATCCGTGCACGAATCCGTCCACGAATCCCCATACGAATCCTTACACGGATCCCTATAGTATACGAATCCTTTAGTCGGTGGGATAAAAGTGTGGGAACACCAATCCGCATAGATACATGTTCCTTTTCGTAAAATAGTGTGCGGGACACCGGATTTGTGCACGGTACTTATGACCCATCACACTGAGAAACCCCCCCTAATACCAAACGCCATTTCACAGGGGGGCGGCCGGGGGAGAAACCCCCCCTAATTCAGGAAATCAACACACATATACAATTGTCACTTTGAAATTCTCAGATAAACTCTTAACCTACAAAAATTTGTTCCGTTGAACAATAGTATGGGGTGCTTGCATTATTTTTTTAGCGATGTTTTAGTCTCAATTTTATGTGTCCGGGCCCGCAGAGTACAATATTGCTGTCGCTGGAGCACCATTGATCTTTCAATCCGGTGCAAAATAGATCGCGAGCTGGCGTTCGAGGCCGTGAAGCGGAACGGAGACATGCTCAAGTACGTGCCCAAGGTTGGATCTTGTATGATTGTATTATAGTTCAGGTTTTCGTGGTAGGTAGGCGTATTTAGTAGTATGTGTCCGTAGAACACACTGGTGGCGGCATCTGAGCGTTTGAATTCGTTCTGGTGGAATTTGTTGCTGAATGCAGTATTGCTCCTAATGGTGGTTGGTATTGTATAACAAGGCCTCCTCACATTATGAATCATATGTGCTACTATAAATCAGGAACTTTTTGATCGCGAAATGCTCGAAGCCGTGCGGCAGAACTCGCCGGCAGCTCTGCTGCAGTACGGCCCAGAGGAAGTCAAAGGCGACAAGAGTCTCGTGGAAGCAGCAGTCGCGCAACGCATGATCAGTCCGGAAACGGGAATGTCTCATATCATATCACGAATTGCCTTTTTCAATGTACGCATATTATACAAAGATTTTTTTTTTGTTGTATCGAGGACGAGTAAATATTCCAGTATGCGCACAGAAGAGAACACTGCAATTTTCAAGTGCTTGATGGATTAACGACAAAAAAAAAAAATAAGGTACCCGCTGAGGTTCGCAGGAGCTTCGGTACGCAACGATAAGGAGTTCATGCTCAAAATGGT
>Ga0099797_101032_pt1 | contig 15699 bp, 15 predicted proteins | sample Uncmet_Sort48C_1_FD_89871 | JGI IMG/M metagenome (GOLD analysis project Ga0099797, IMG submission 89871) | Marine eukaryotic communities from CALCOFI LINE 67, Pacific Ocean - C012_Sort48C_1 | ecosystem: Environmental > Aquatic > Marine > Oceanic | place: Pacific Ocean: Monterey Bay | collected... | reverse complement strand
GCCCATAGGCCCCTTGGGGCCCATGGGCCCCAATGGCCCCCATGAAATAGGAAGGCGCTTGAAGTAGATTGGGTTTGGCCGATTATTTTATCTACTTTTAAAGAAGGATCTGTAATGTTGCAGACTCATCAAAGCCAAGTGTCAGTCACCCTTTAGTTATTTGAATCAATTTGAGATCAAAATTGGAGCATCCTCAAAACCCGCTGCCTCGTGCATACGGGAAGCAAAGTTCCAAATATGTGCCCAATGCTACGCTCTTAAAATGTGAATTTCTATAATTTTGTTAGCCTTGGAAAATTCGGACACCAATTAAAAAGTTAAATCTTTTGTTTCAGGAAATCTGGGTTTCAGACCCCGGGACTGGTCCCATTGGATTCGTCTCGGAATTCTGTGCTATTTGGAAGTATTTATTATCCGGAACACCGATTTGGAGCCGGGTCGGGTAAAAATCGATGTTGGGACACCCCTTCCCAAAAAAGTTCTAAAGTATGCCCGAATTCTGCTGGGTTAGAAGGAACTTTTCTCGGCGATCATTGGCATCAATGCCACCATGGCATGCACGAAACACGTGCATGTTAAACAGAATGCAAATTTATCGTGGCAATAATTCAGACTTGAACGCACTGGAAATAGGGGCTTGCGCTGCCGACACAAAATTCATCCAAACAACGAGGGAGTGGGGGGGGTGGGGTAACCCTCTAGCGCCTCGGGACAAGTAGTCATCACACCACGGAGGGGTAGCACAAATAGGAGCCACAAGACAGAATCATGGGCGCACCTCTTACATGCACATGCAGATGAAGCTTCAGAGTGTCTACAGCTGCTCATGTTGTTCCTTTTCTCTTTCCTACGGACAGGATTGATAATATTTTTGTTTTTGTGGCGTGCGGCCCTGGCTTCGACTGTACACAGAGACCTCTGCAGCTTTCGACCGAATTGATCATCCCCCAATCGATCCTATATGTCATGGTCGAACTCCATTCGTAACTGATAAAGCGATCCACGCAGATAAAATATGGCAGAGTGGTCCCCGCACTACTCAGAAAAGCAGCTAAAATATGATCCCCACAGCTACAGCAGTCCCAAAGAACAATTCAGAAAAGTGTACATACACCGGGTGCAGCTATGTACACAGAATTTGTGAAGACCCGCACCCTGAAAAGAACGGAAATATGGCACCGAACGTGACCCAAAGGCATACAAAAAGTAATGTAAATATACGCAACCACCGAAAAGGAAAGGCTTGCAATAGATACCACCAACATTCCAAACCAGCCGGAATCATGGCTTTGAAGACCAACAACAATAAGTTAGCCTATGCGCAATATAGGCTATAGGTTTCCATGTGATACGGAATCGGAGTATCGCATCCATGCTTTCTAGTGATCCTTCTCATCGCCCTTCTGATGGAATTGTTGGTCTTCTGCCTCATAAAGCGCCACAAGCTCTGCCCGCACATCCCCCCGCATCCTGAAATACAAGTGGAAGAGCAAAGTGAGTGTTGTCATGACTGCGAATACGGAAATCCATCCCACCACCATTCCATGAAGAGCGAATGCCTGCAAGCCCGCATCGAGCAACCAACAGCAACCACCAAGCAACAAGCAGATGGTAGGGGCTTGCATGCTGGTCTCATATTTGCTAAGGAAACTACAGAGACTACGGTCTGGGACGAAGCCAACATTGAGTTGGAATGACACTGAGGCCACGAGAGAAGCAAATGTGCCGAGCATTGCAAGGCCAGCGAAGACGGCATGGCCTCTGCTGCACCAATGGGTGTCGCAAGGTGCTGGGCTCGTGAACTGCTGCATTGTGAAGACGAGTGCACTCAGGAGTCCGGTGGTCTGCCAAATTTGCTGGAGTTCCGACCTCAGCTTACTTGGTTTCAACTTTCCCTTCAATGCAATCCGAATCATCAATGGCATGTTGGATCCTGGAATAACATCAGGAGCATGACCACTGTCTGGTGCATCACGTGCAGACAATGTTGTGTATGCCATTCACCTACACCTCCCAGCTACCAGCCGCCTCGTGTTGCTCTCCGCTCTCCCCTGCTGTCGAGGTATCAGCCACGCCCATAAACTTGAGCATTGAGCCAAAAGACAATTAGCATGGTCCCTGCGCAAGGATGACACGCACAAAGCGAGAAGTGTGAACAATGGTCGCACTTCTTCCTTGAAGTTGTATGGAAAATATAATAAACTATTTTTTATATTAATTCTCTGTCATTTTTCGGATTTTGTGTTTTATTGGCGTTGGGGGTGTTTCATATAGGGCAAAAGGGTGGGGCGAGACTAACTAAGATTTTGCCCGCCAGGCAAACCCATTTGGGGGAGTTTTGTTGAGCGCCCTTCGGGGAAAATACGTTTCCGAAAAACGCACCCACAACAAATCTATCTTTTGTTGTGAAAATCATGCATCTTTGTAATTTGTTGCATTTTTCTTTTTTCGGACCAGGTATGTCCTGCGTATGCTTGCATAATAATCTTAAAGTTACGATACATCTTACAACATCTTACAACCTTGAACAACATCATACTGCCACAGGAATGCGATCTCGCCTGCCGAAAATTGAATTCGCGGGAGCTCCGCGGTGCTGTAAATATTACAATTAATTTGCGACTACCCCAGATGAAGCGGAAAGTTATGCCTCACCACAACCCATGGCCGCACCGGCCCAGGACCGGGTTCCAAAGTTCCCCGTGGGGGGCCCAGGCCCCCCTTTATATTTTGAATTTAAAGCGCATTCTCTGGTCGGACCAGGTATGTCCTGCGTATGCTTGCATAATAATCTTAAAGTTACGATACATCTTACAACAAATGCGAATCCTGAATGACTCTTCGCGAACCTTGAACAACTTCATACTGCCACAGGAATGCGATCTCGCCTGCCGAAAATTGAATTCGCGGGAGCTCCGCGGTGCTGTAAATATTACAATTAATTTGCGACTACCCCAGATGAAGCGGAAAGTTATGCCTCACCACAACCCGTGGCCGCACCGGCCCAGGACCGGGTTCCAAAGTTCCCCGTGGGGGGCCCAGGCCCCCCTTTATATTTTGAATTTAAAGCGCATTCTCTGGTCGGCAAATGCATCATATCGAGTACTGGAGGAGCTCTTGCGCTATCAGTGCGGGACCTTTTGCGCGCTTGGGCGTTGCAGATTCGGGGCATAGGTTGCGATGCAAATGGTATTTAGATTTTACACTACACGTGAGATACCTTGTGTGCCTTACATCGTATGTGGGATCAGGCAGGCACCAAGAAGAAGTATATAGTGTGTACTCCTATATACATATATATATTCTTTTTTTATGTTTTTGTTGTTTCATCATGGCGTTCTCTATTATATATGGTGTACTCTCTTGTATATGGTGTACTCTCTATGATACACATGGTGTTCCCTCTCTCTCATACATATATATGTATATATAATATACAGGTAGACTCCCTCGCGGGAGTAGAAATCAATAGTTTACTAGTCGCCTAATTGACTTGTCAGTTGGTGAACTGGCCAACTGGTTCACTAGACACATTGTTCATTTGTCAACTGATTCAACTGTCAACTGGCTGGTTCAATGGTCACGTTGTTCATTGGTCAACTGGTTGAATATTCAACTGGTTGGTTCAAGGGTCAAGTTTTTCATTGGTTAACTGGTTTATTTGTCACCTGGTCAACTGGTTTATGAGTCACCTGGTCACCTAGTCACCTTGCGAGCCATGGGGATGCCATGGGGGAGCCGTCGGCCAGCCGTCAGGGAGCCGTCGGCAAGCCACGCATCTGCTTCACCCTGCAGATCCCAAACCGGTGTGGCATGGCTGCGCTCCCGCCCACACGAGAATGTACCCAGTTCTTGCAGAACTGGAAATGATCCCGTCCCATCTTTTGCAATATAAAAACAACGCCGCAACACCCGCAAAAGGCTCTTCCGAGAGCCCGAAAGAAGTACAAGAAGGAGAAGCAGAGGAGAAGTAGAAGGAGAGAAGCAGGAGAAGTAGAAGGAGAGAAGTAGAAGAAGGAAAAGCAGAAGAAGAAGAAGAAGCGAAACATGATGCCCCCGAAACATTTCTTCACGGGGGGGCGGGTAAGAAAAAAGGTTTCGGCGGGACTATTTTTGTTTTAGCAGAAACTTTTAGGAATGGCAGTGGGCCTTTCGGGGTCCCAACTATTTTCTGAACAGTACTTAGCCATCTAATTCAACATTTTTACTAAGTAAATTGAACATGTATGTTTACAAATAAATAAACGTTAGGGTCCCCTGTGCGTGATAACCATAAATAGCGGTAACACTTCGCTCCCCTGCGCGTGATCACCGTAAATAGCTCTCACATCTCGACCCCTGAGCGTCAAAAGCCCCCCATGGCCCCGACAAACCCGGGGAGCTCCAGATTACCATCAATATGAACAACTTCTCGCCGTGCTGTGCTTGATTACCGAAAATATTGCTGAATTCTCGATCCCTTGCACGTGATCACCGTAAATACCGACAACTTAGCTCGGATTAGCTCGGATTAGGGATGAAATAAGTTATTGAAAAACCGAGCTTCCCCCAACTCACCGTTTGGCCATTAGATCAAATTGTATAGCAATTGGGATTCACTGTGGAATATACTCCTTAAATAAAATTCGCTCCAGGAAAAAACATCAAGGAAGCCTAAGCATGGCAGCCCGGGTGCCCAAATGCCTCCTAAGTCGCCCCGGGGCCATCAACATGGCGCCCCGGAGCTGCAGCATACAGTAGACTGCCGGGGGTGTCAAAAAGAGCCCTTGCCGTCGAGACCTGTGCCCTTGTACAGACTCCGTGTAAAAAACAACCACTGCAAGGCCACCAGGAGACCCCTAGACAACGAAAAAAACCTGCAGTAATCATCCCCAGACACCCATTCCACTATTCATAGGACATTTCAACACTCGATTTTGATGGTTTTTGACATGTGCCCTGAAGACTGCGAGGCCCTCGAAAATACATTTTCCAAACATATCTTCGTGGTCCTGGGAATCCGTTTTGCATTTGCACGCCAATGAAAAACAGCGAAACAAAGAACACACAGAAAATCCTAAGAGAATTCTTACATGGAATGTCATGGGGACCTCGTACATCATTCTCTTGTCAAATATTAGGACGAAGTTGGGACGAAGTTTGACGATAGCGGTACGAAGTTTGTCGATATTTCTACGAAATATAATCCCGAAGTAATCAAATATAGACCCTTTATGACCAAACACACCCCTCGGCGGCGCGAGGCACCCCTCGGCGGCGCGAAGCGCAGCCGAGGGTTGTATGTGCTGACTTATGGTCTATATTTGATCACTTCGGGATTGTATTTCGTAGAAAATTCGACAAATGTTGTATCGCAATCGTCAAACTTCGTACCAACTTCGTACCAATAATTGCAAATCTTATGAAAAAGGTTTCCATTATGTTCAATATAAGAATTCGGGGCAGGCCCCCCGCAAAGCAGGCAGACCCCATTGTCACCAATTTTTGCAGCAATTGAGATGTGTGCACCACGCATGCCACGTCAGCACCCAAATGGCTACAAAAGTTGCCCCGAGGCCATCAACATGGTGCCCCGCTGCAACATGGACTGCCGGGGGTGTCCGGAAGACCCCACTGTCACCAGTTTTGGAACAATCCAGACTTGTGCACCGTGCACGCCACGTCAGCACCCGAATAAGCATGCATGCAATAGCGATGTCACTGAAAAGAACTGTCGATTGCTTACCCTCTGCTGGACTGTCATCCGGGAGTTATACACCGGTGGTCCACACTCCTTGGACAATCTCCAGAAACATTTGTATTAGGTGATCTCCTCAATCTCAACCGCGATGTTAAAGTACCGGTGAGCTACCGGTGAACTTCCTTGAGGTGAACCAACCTCACAGCTGGGGTCCCCGCTGCAAACATGTATTATGCCAACTCTCGCGCCGAACGAAACATTTTCGAAACAAAAATACACTGGCCATGTTTCCGAGCGAAAACCGACACATTTCGTTTTTGGATTTGTTGAAAAGGAACTGATAGGAGACTGAGAGGAGGTCCCCGAAAGAGAGCCCGGTACAAGGGAACTCCCGCAAAAACAAACGGAAAACCAAATCTGAGCGGGAGGTCTAGTTAGGAGCATGGAGGACCATCTGCAAGCAAACGCTAGGTTATGTGCATATAATACTAGCGACGGCGAGTGACCAGGTTTAAAGCCCTGGCGCCGCCATGAGTGAAGTCCTGGGAAGGGACTAAAGTTGAGTTGCACACGAGTTTAAGCCCCGGGCATAGCAAGATCATGAAATCTGAAACCTCGAACCATCGAGAAAAATCTAGGGTAGTAGTAGTAATGAAATCGCGTTGATCAGAAACCTGATTTTTGCAAAAGTTAACCGTGAGAGAATAAGTTTTGTTGCAAAGATGTTAAGCCCCAGCCCTAGCAGATTCATAGAATCTGGTATCTCGGAACATCGAGCAAAGAGCCTAGGGGGGTGGTAAAAACAAGTTTTGAAGACAAAGAATTCTAAGAAAGTTAATCGTGTGCGAATAAGTTGTTCAGATTGACGGTAACTCAAAAATATGTGTGAAAATATTGTTTTCCATTAAATATACGTATTTATGCATTAAATGTTATTCAAACCACATGGAATTAAGGCTGAAGGGGAGGTTCTACTCCCGAAAGCCCAGGGGAGCCCAAAGGCGGGGCGGCTAGGAATTACTACTCCTGCTAGCACAAATGCTTTTAACAAAGGCTGCTAGCACAATGCGTTGCCAAAGGCTGCTAGCACAGTGCGGTGCGAAACGCTGCTGCACAGTTCATTACCGAAGGCTGCTAGCACAAATGCTTTTCCCAAAGGCTGCTAGCACAATGCGTTGCCAAAGGCTGCTAGCACAGTGTGTTGCGCAAGGCTGCTGCACGATGCATTACCAAAGGCTGCTAGCACAGTGCATTACCAAAGGCTGCGAGCACAAATGCTTTATGGGCCACCCATGACGCGGGAATCACAGTAAATAGCGACAACATCTCGATCCCTGAGAGTCGATGACCACCATGGCCCCGACAGCCCCGTGGGACTCCAGATTACCGTAAACAAATTCTGACCACACTGCACGGGACTATCGCAAATATCAACAACTTGGCCACCTCTTGCGCGGGGTGACTGTAAACATCGACCACTTCTCGTTGCGCTGCGCTTGATCATCGTAGATAGCTTCAAGATTTCAACCCCTTATGCTCAAGTACCGTAATTATCCACAAATTCTACGACATAGAGATGTCGAGTCCACTCCCTGTGCGGGATTGAAACAAATATCGGTAACTTCGCGACCCCTTGTGCAGGTTTACCGTAAATATCAACAACTTCTCGTCGCGCGGCGCTTGGTCACGTGAAATAGCGAACAAATTTTCTCCCACTACGTTTGAACATGTGAAATAGCAACAAATTTCACGACATCGAAGTGTCGAGTCGATAACCTGCGCGGGATTACTGCAAATTATCCATATTTTCGCATCCCCTTGCACAGGATTGCATAAATAGCGACAACTAACTTCTGCTGGATCAACCTGGCTGTAATTTGGTTGCTTTAAAAGCTTCATATTTTTAAGCTTTTTGTTGGGGGGGGGGGGTGCGTTTTCCGAAAATGTATTTTCCCCGAAGGGCTGGCCAAATTGTAAAATCCACAAATGTTCGTATATGATCGATTGTCCAATGGTTTTATCCATTTACATTGGCAAATTCGATGCAAAAAACATCCCCGATGCATTCAAACACGTCCCCGACCTCTTTTGAAGGCTCCGAGACCCCCCAAAAAATACAAAACCTTAACACAAATTAAAACTTGGCCCGAAAAAAACAGCTAGGTCAAAACAAATATCGCGACTATTCCGCTCTCCTGCGCTTGATCACCGTAAATAGCGATAACATCTCACACATCTGCCCTCCATAGCTGCCAATAGCGCCAGACAGCCCCCGACAGCCCCAGAGCCTAAAAGATCCTCCAAAGAATTCGTTTTGTTTTCCAACTGTTCCACAGGGGTGCTTGTCAGGAGCTGACGCCACTACTACCCTTGGCAACACATGCAAGTCAAATTCTTTAGTAGTATTTCCAAGAGGAGTTATAACCCAACTAATATTATAAGCATATAGGGACATCCTCCAAAGAACCTCAGATGAAAGTAAATATCGACAAACTCTGGCCGTCGTGCGCACATGTACGCATAATTACCATCAATTTCTCGATCAGATGCACACAAGTATCGCAAATATCGACAACTTCTCGTCGCGCGGCTCTTGATCACGATGCGGGCACATAAAATTTGTGTCCATGTCGCCCAAGTGCTGTAATTATCAACAACTTCTGTGACACCGAAAGGTGACATCGCGGGATTACACATGATTGCGACACTTTTTGAGCATTACGACTCTCCATCACGATAATATATATATATATATATATATATATATAAATATATATATATATATATATACAATACACACGCACAAAAGAACCCGCGTGTACTTTGCCATTCAGGTAAACCCTAATGAATTTGATCATGTTTGACCGACTTGTCGACTTTGGAGACATTTTTGCAATATCGAGAAAATAAACGCGCACACGTTCTAAACCCCCTATTATACCCCATAATTGTTATAAGAAACACTCCCCGTCCCAGTAGGGGCAGGGTATGCAGGGGTCCGGGTCAGGGGTCAGGGGTGCAGGGTGGCTGGTGGTCAGGTGGTCTGGTGGCTGGGCTCAAGGGTTCAAGGTTGGTAAACTTTCGATATACGTATGTGTTTCCATTTGCAGATATCTTACATCCCCCAATGTGCTCGAGCAAATAATTGAATCAAATGATATAATTGATGCCCCACAAATTTACTCTGCAAGGGCAAGACTACTTGTTCTGATGTGTTGTGCTTGTTCTCAATTTGACACACATGTTTATACATCAGGCTAAACTCGCTGGATGGCCTGCCTGGCCTGGCTGGCCTGACTGCCTGGCTGGCTGGCCTACTGGCTGGCCTACTGGCTGGCCTGCCCAGCCTACTCTGGCCTGCATGGCAGCCCTACTCTGGCTGGCCTGCCTCGCTGGCCTGCCTGACTGGCTTCCATGGCTGGTCTACTCTGGCTGGCCGGCCTAGGCCTGTCTGTGTGCGGGGCGGCTCCTCGCGATCCACACGCCGCTTCCACTGCTCCATACGCTGAATGGGGTCATAGCCCACCGCCATGTGATCAAGAAATCACACTGGGGACAAGGAAACCAAATAACTGATATGGAGCCACAAGAACTAACAAAGGAGCAACAAAGGAATGCTAGAAACTAGCGTAGTATAAGCAAGGACTCACAAAGGACTAACAATAACTCAGACAGGTTTCAACAAAGCACGAGCACAAGGATAGCAAGGTCTAGACAAAAGCAAACAAAGGAGTAATACGATCTAACACCGCACTTAGCAAAATCCTTAAACCGAACTCGCAGGCAATCAGCAAAGGACTCGAACGAAGAACTATCACCGACATGAAGAAGCACAGGACAACTGAGAAAGGACCCATGATAAAACCGAGATAATGCTACCAGGAACTACTTTGTGCGAAGTGGTTATATGAGTTTTCTATTGATAGACATGAGATAGAAATGGTTGGTTGATGCCGCACGACACTTTGCAAGTGATTGCCTGATATGACGGAAGGATATTGGAAATACCACATCTTCCAGCATGAAACGGCGCTCTGGTCCAAGATGCTCCGCTTTTGTAGGCTACTCCTCTGGTGGCCCAGCTGCCTAAGATTTGTCCGACCCAGGTTGCAAAAAGCATGGGTTCTGTCAATAGGGACCTGTGTGCCTACAAGCTTGACCGGGTATTCGGTTCTAGCAAGCCCTGTTCAACACGGCTTTAACACATGTGTGCCAAATTTCATGCGGGCACAGAAGTCACTCAAATTCAATGCAATTACAATATGTGGTTTGAATTTAGTTTTTGGTGCATTTCTAGAAAATGTGTCCTCCCCGAAGGGCTGGCAAAAGAACTTCCCAAAATGATGAAAAATCCTGAGATGTTCGGGTCTTATCGATTGTACAACGGTTTTATCCATTTCCATATGCAAATTCCATGCAAAAACCTTGCCAGATGCATGTAAACACGTCCCCGCCCTCTTTTGAAGGGCCCCGGGGCCGGAAACTAGGATCCAGGGGCACCGCACGAAATTTAACAGCTTTAACACATAAAGTACGTGGCCGCCGCCCTGCATACTCACACAGATCGCGCTTGAAACAGATTGGCCATGCGACCCCGCCTCAGCTGAGGCCGTGGCCCTTAACTGCCCCAGGCGCACTGCCCCAGGTCTGTTTTGAACGTGCCTGCATCGCACCTGGCAACCGAGACGAGCACACATAGTGAACAGCTGAGCGTGCCTGGGGCAACCAAGAGTGTAACTTCCTCTTACATGTTTGTTAGAATGCTGATATCCGCATGCGATGGCGGGCACCTCTTCCGTAGGACCTCGGCCTGCCTCCAGGCACACGTTCTGAATGACTTTCACTTCGGAGGTAAGCTGCAACAGCAGCTTGAAGGAGTGGAGAATGAATGCAACGGAACTTTCTACTATGCATTGCGACCCATATGCACCACTGACAAGGCCTAACAACCGGAGGACACCAAAACCGGTTCTCGGTACTGGCACCCTGTCCCACCAATCTGAAACCCCAAACCTTGGACTTCAACATTTTGCCCCGTTTGCTCGTTCTTGCTTTGAAAAAATCCTCACAACCCTCCGGGCTGCACCACCAAATTTCAAGCAATCGAGCAGGAGCAATCGAGCTTTGGACACCAATGCAATCGCAAGCAGGAGAAGCGAAACAAAGGGGACATCAACAACACCAGGTATCATCAGCAATTCATACATGAAGAAACTCTTAATCCTTGCCGCGGATGCAAGCAAATTATATAGCACGTTCCTTTGCCAAAATGGCCGAAGGTAAGGGTCATGAAAACATGCGCCATGCCGCTCTTCCTTGTGGGGTCGAACAGGATGGGGTGCTTCTGCTTAAGATCTACAAGGGCTGGCAATCGAGAGAGAACCCCATCCGCATCCTTCGTCCAGTCGTCACTCAAGTTTCTTAGTGTATTTAGCGGCGGCCGCTACGAGCATCTGTTGCGGGTTGATTCCAGCCGAGTCGTCACCACTAGCGCAATGGCTTGAAGCCCGACGCAATCACTCCAATCTAACACAGAATTCCAAGGGCTGGCAGAACTCGCAGCAAAGTAAATCCATGAGTATTAGTATTGCATACTGGGCAGTAACGTTGAGAAAGGCGTAGTATAGAGCACGAGAGTACAGGATGGTAGAATAGAGTATTAGCAGAGTAGTGTAGGATTAGTCCAATCAAAAGAATCTATACCTATGGTGTGGCAGCGTGTGGTATGATGTAGTATTGAATGAGATGCAAATGTGTGTTGTGCTATGTGGCATAACCAAAATGCAAAGCAGAAGTATCAAGAAAAGGTGAACGCGATGTCATGCAAATGCAATGAAACGTGTAGTGATATCATGCAAATGAATGAGATGTAACAAAGCATAGCGTGCCATGATGCAACATCATGACATATCATGTAGATTCACAAGAAGTGTTAAGAGACAAGGCAGCATGTTGTAAGGTAGTATATGTTGCAACACAATCCAACATAATGCAACAATGCTACATGGAAGACTACACTACACTGTTGTCACACAAAAGAACACTATTATAATATGATTCGTTACACGCTAATATCTCTTATGCCGCTATCACCCTACATGATATAAGAACCTTATATGGAACACACGATATCAAACAAATGCTTTCTTGCTGGACCTGCTGATTAACAACACATCTCAGTACGGGAGATACCTTAAATCGTTCTTAGATCAACAAGGAGATAATGACAAACAACAGAGGATACAGAATGAATGGGAAATAAGAAATGGAAATGGCCCTAGCACGAAAACCCAAACAGCTTTGTCTTGGAGTTATGGCTGTGGAATCCTGGTTGTGGAATCCTGTCTGTGGATACCTGGGTTCCTATGTACATGGGGTCACTACCCCAAAACTGGGCCCGGGAGCAAAATTGTCACCGGTCCCAGCCCCTGGCCCGGGCCCAGGGCCAAATTGTAGGGCCGGGGCCAATTTTGGGAGCCCAGGGGCCCCATGTATATAGGAAACTCGGATTTGGTTATAAAATTCCCTATGCGATTTTGTTACATATATACATATATATATATGTATATATATGTATATATATATATACATATATATATATATATATGTGTGCGACGGCCTTGTAATCAAGAATAGCTTCAAGATTTCGTGAAAGGGGCGGGGTGAAGCCTAAACTAATGAACATTGTCCAAATCCGAAGGTTTAGTACCTTTCCCAAAATTTGCTAACGTGGACAACATTTTCCAAATTTGGGAATTTGGACGGGGGTCCTGGAGGGTTTTGGACGTGCATAACCATAGCGGTTTTTGAGCCGAACCGAACCGGACAGGTCCGAAGGTTCGGTGCGAACCGGCAGAAGCCGTGCTTTCGCGAACCGGAAGCAATTCGAAACTGTAGAACCGAACGGAACCGATTCTGTGCAGATCTAAAAATCTCCATCTGCATCACCATCGCAATCTCCACCACGATCGCTGTCCCATAACTTTTCCATCGCTCCCCGCTATCACTTTCCCATAACCCTCCCGTCACTTTCCCAGAACTTGTCCCATAACTGTTTCCTTCGCTTTCCTCATGACTTTCCTCCATAACTTTCCCATATTTTCTGGTGGGCTCCAAAGCCCATCTGGCTATGCCTCCCCAAAAATGCACCGACCAAAAATACCAAGAAATCAACAATTAATTACAAATAATTCGGCCAGAAAACAATAATTACCAAGAATTAATTGTTGGTAAACCCAACAAATATTGTTGGGCAATGGTCCAGCACGCTTGAAATTGTGGCGAAGCCACAATTTCAAGCGTGCTGGACCATTGTCCAAAAATGTTTATTGGGTTTACCAACAATTAACTCTTGGTAATTATTGGTTTCGGGCCGAATTATTGGTAATTGATTGTTGGTTTCTTTGTATTTTTTGGTTTTTTAAGTAATAATGGAAACATAGCAAATGGCCAACAGATGGGCTTTGGAGCCGGCCAGCATATTTTCGTCCTATGACTTTCCCATAACAATCCCGTCACCTTTCCGATTACTATAGTAGGCATCCAAGAGGCAGCAAGCATCTGAGAGGCACCAAGAGACACCCATGTGGAGGAAACATGTGTTATTCCACATGCCCAGCTTGAAGTTTTTCCCAACAAATTCAAAGCGGTTCGACTCAAACCAACCGGTTCAAGGAGATTCGAAGTCAAACAAACGGTAGCGAATCGAACCTTAATCAATCGAACCGCCTACGCAACGCCCCCTCGAATTTACACTCGGACCGGCAGACCCCAAAAACCATCATGATAACCCTTCACGACCCCTGTCTAAATCCCTAAGTCAAGATGCAAATTTGGGAATTTGGACAAGGGTCATGAAGGGTTATGGACATCGATATCCCTCCAGACCCCTTAAACAAAATGAAAAATTTGAGGAATTGGACAGGGGTCATGAAGGGTTATGGATGTCGATCCCTCCGGGCCCCTGAATAATCCTAAATTTGAGGAATTGGCCAGGGGTCCGGGAGGGTTATGGACGCCCATAACCCACCAGGACCCCTGTCCAAATGCCAATATTTGCATTTCGACCTGGGTTCAAATCCCCAAATTCAAAGATTCGAACCGGGGTCATGGAGGGTAATGAGCGTCCACAACCCTCCTGGACCCCTGTCCAAATCCTCAAGTTTGTGATCTTGACCTATGTCCAACTCCTGGAAGTTGAATTCTGACCTGGGCCCTTCCAAGAAATCTTAAAGTTATGCGAAATGTAATTTCAATGTATATGCCATTGCGCACAAACATATATATACACATATATAAGTGTGCGAATATATATATATATATATATATGTATGAATAATATGAATAATATATATATATATATATATGTATATATATATAATGAACAACGTGGGTTCGTTTTTGCACGTGCATGTATATGCTATCACAGGATATGACACAAGTTGACGTGATAGAGTCGAGCGTATGATTTTATGGGGGGGTGCGTTTTTCGAAGATGTAATTCCCCCGAAGGGCTGGCCAAAGAACCCTCAAGCAAAATCTCATTGAGCCACCCCCTATCCTTTTGCCCTATATGAGACCCACCCAAAGCCCATATAAGGCAAAATCCGAAAATGGCTGAGAATGAATATAAAAGCAAATCCCATATATATATATATATATTATTATTATTATTAATAATCCGTGAATGATGATCCCGTGGATGCAGCATGCCCTCCTCCTTTATCACAAGCGCACGAATTGATTAATAGGTTGTTCTGCCAAGGTTCTGCCAAGGCGTGCATAAGGAACAGGGCTGCGACACAAGGCTGCAACACCAAGAATTGCAAAAATACAATGCCCCTGGGATAAATGCGCAATGTGCTCTAATTGGTTTAATAGGAAATATATAAGGGATGTTTTGTTTTATATTCATTCTCTGGCATTTTTCAGATTTTGCCTTATGTGGGCGCTGGGAGGGTCTAATATAGGGCAAAAGACTGGTGGGAGGCTAAATAATATTTTCCCCGCCAGGCCAACCCATTTTGGGGAGTTCTTTGGCCAGCCCTTCGGGGAAAATACATTTCCGAAAAATACAGCCACTAAAAACAGGCATTTGATATGGAATATGCTCAATAAATTTGCCCAATGTGCAAACACTGACAGAATTGGAAGTTGCACCCACTTTGGTCGCACTTTTGCCACAAACCTTGCTAAATTTCGTGCGGTGTCCCTAAACGCTATTTTGAGGCCCCGGGTCCCCAAAATCTATTTTCGGGCCCTGGGGCCCTTCAAAACAGGTCGGGGACGTGTTTGAATGCATCTGGATTATTTTGTACATCGATTTTGCATGTGGGAATAGTTGAAATCATTGTGAAATCAATCGGATCCAAACATTTAAGGATTTCGAGCATTCGGGGAGGTTTTTTTGCCAACCCTTCGGGGAGAATACATTTTCGAAAACCGCACCAAAAACAAAAATCAATACAAATATTGTAATTTCATTGAATTCCAATGATATTTGTGACCGCACGAAATTTAGCCCACACTGTTGTCACACTTTGGTCGCACTGTTGTCACACTTGGTGCACACTTTTCGAACATGAGTTGTAAAGGCATTCCACATACCACGCAACCTTCCATGTAAAACACTCATGCGCAAAAACTCTGAAAGAAAACACGATTCGGACAATCTGAATACGAAGTATGCCTACAATGGGTAATACAGCTGCGAAACACATGAAAAATACGGAACACACAGTGTCGAAAACATCGCTAATGAACATATTACTCCACCAGCAATCTAATTCAAAAAACCCTCCAATAAGCCACAGAGCCGGTACAATTTACTCCAAAATGGAAGGCCCTTGAGTCGAGCTCTGAAGCGGGCCAATTTATCCCCATTAGGATTTGCAACACTGGGGAGATTCCGTTGCAAGTGTCGGATAATCAAAAATAAGCATACACACAGACTAACTTTGGATCCAACCTGCGCGGGACTGTCTTGTGAAAGACAGTCTTTCGAGACTTCAAAAGATAGT
>Ga0099797_101030_pt1 | contig 15721 bp, 21 predicted proteins | sample Uncmet_Sort48C_1_FD_89871 | JGI IMG/M metagenome (GOLD analysis project Ga0099797, IMG submission 89871) | Marine eukaryotic communities from CALCOFI LINE 67, Pacific Ocean - C012_Sort48C_1 | ecosystem: Environmental > Aquatic > Marine > Oceanic | place: Pacific Ocean: Monterey Bay | collected... | reverse complement strand
GCTTGGACGCGGACAAATTTGATGCACCGTTTTGATTAGGGCAAGTTTGATGCACCGCTTAGACGCGGACAAATTTGATGCACCGTTGTGATTATCGCGAAATTGATGCACCGCTTATACGCGGACAAATTTGATGCACCGTTTTGAATAGGGCAAATCGGATGCACCGCTTAAACGCGGACAAATTTGATGCACCGTTTTGATTAGGGCAAATCTGATGCACCGCTTGGACGCGGACAAATTTGATGCACCGTTGTGATTCGTCAATCGCACTAAAACGTCGCTGGATTGGGTTAAATTTCTGGAGTCTGTTCTGGACCGCTGGATTGGGTTAAATTTCTGGAGTCGGTTCTGGACCACCTTTGTCTGACGTTTTTTTTGGGTAGAGCAAGCGGGTTGAAAATGGTTGACCCATTTTTGAGCGTGTGCGTTGGCAAAATGGAAAACGGCAAGCCGCAATGTTTGTTTTCATACAGGCTATTATATTTGACAAGAATGTTTGTTTTCATACAGGCTACTATATTTGACAATAATGTTTTTCCATACAGGCTACTATATTTGACAAGAATGTTTTTTTCATACAGGCTACTATATTTGACAAGAATATTTGTTTTCATACAGGCTACTATATTTGACAAAACTGTGTTTTTCATACAGGCTATTATATTTGCTAAGAATGTTTGTTTTCATACAGGCTACTATATTTGACAAGAATGTTTTTCCATACAGGCTACTATATTTGACAAGAATGTTTTTTTTTCATACAGGCTACTATATTTGACAAGAATGTTTGTTTTCATACAGGTTATTATATTTGACAAGAATGTTTTTCCATACAGGCTATTATATTTGACAAGAATGTGTTTTTTTCATACAGGCTACTATATTTGACAAGAATGTTTGTTTTCATACAGGCTACTATATTTGACAAGAATGTTTTTTTCATACAGGCTATTATATTTGACAAGAATGTTTGTTTTCATACAGGCTATTATATTTGACAAGAATTGTTTTTTCATACAATTTATTATATTTAACAAGAATTGTTTATTTCATACAGGTGCTGTAACGCTACCCTTCCCACTCGGGTGCCCCCACCCTTCCCACGCGCGCACCACCCCCTCACTCTCGCGCGCTCGCGCCGCCCTCCCACGCGGGCCCTCACCACTCTCGCGCGCTCCCCTCGAAGGGCTGCCGCGTAGAGGCTGCCAGCGGCCAGCGGCCAGCTGCCAGCGGCCAGCGCCCCATCTGCCTTCCGCTTATGTCCAGGATTGGTTTCGAGACATTTGCCTTCCGCCTCTTCTAAGGATTGGTTTCGGGACATTTGCCACCCGCCTCTTGAAGTCCTTGCCCGGGCAATACCTATGGTGAGGTCCTTGCCATTTGAATTTCAAAACGGACCGAATAAAAGTTATATTCGGACGCAGCGTCTTAATAAAACATTATATTCGGACGCGATGTTCTGGCGACTAGAATTATTCAAAACAACAAAAACATTTAAGAATGTGGACATTTGTGTTCCAGCTAAATGTGGACAGATGTGGTCTTTGTATATATGCTCATTTTTTTTGCCCTCCTAGGGGGGCCCTTCGTGGAAAGTGTAATTTGGAATTAAAATTGCACCCTAACCCTAAACCCTAACCCCTTGCTAGCAGCAGCATGGAGTCATCAAATGCACGTTTGCCAAATATCCCTGGCTGTATTAAACAAGGGAACATGGAGTCCTCAAATGCACGTTTGTCAAATATCCCTGGCTGTATTAAACAAGGCAACATGGAATCATGAAATGCACGTTTGTCAAATACCCCTGGCTGTACTAAACAAAGCGACATGGAGTCATCAAATTGGTTGATTGGCTGATGGGCTGAGTGGCTGATGAGCTGATTAGCTAACAAGCTCCATCGTGATGAGTAACAACGATGGCAAAATCCGTGGGACAGCCAAATGCAATAAAGTATTAATATTTACAAGTCCAAATGCATTACATGAATGGACGAGGCGTTTGAATGGACAATGTTGCTGAATGCAATTTGAAATTCAACTTGCACTCAAGCACTGAACAAACACTTCTTGTAAAGCGTTGCGTCTTCAAAGTCGCATTGACGCAGCTCTTCGAAATGCGTTCCTGTCTTTGCTTTTCCTTATTAAATCTTAAGTGTGAATGCGAATATGCCCTGTTGTGGTAATGTCGCTCCCCCAGATGACCTGGGACGACATTTCGATCTGAATGGACGAGGCGTTTGAATGGACCATGTGGCTGAATGCGATTTGAAATCCAAATTGCATTCAAGCACTGAACAAACACTTCTTGTAAAGCGTTGCGCCTTCAAAGTCGCATTTACGCAGCTCTTCGAAGTGTCCCGTAGGCGCCTTAGCCCTTCCCGCAGGCGCCTTAGCCCTTCCCGTAGAAGGTCCGAAACCCGTCGCGTAGGCGCTTTAGCCCTTCCCGGTGAGCCTCTACGAGGCAGAGGCTCAGCGACTCTGCCTGGCGAGGTTCGGCAGCCCTTCGTTGCGAGGCTGGCCACCCCGTCGTGCGCGTGCGTGCGTGCGTGCCAGTGCGTGCGTGCGTGCGTGCGTGCGTGGTGCGCGCGCGTGTGCGTGTGTGTGTGTGGTGCACGTGTGGTATGGAAGGCGGAACGCTTTGCAAGAAGTGTTTGTTTAGGGCTTGGTGTAACAAAGTCCGCTTCAGACAACTGTTTCGCATCTGTCTTTGAAATACGTTATTATAACATGTAATAATTGCTCTAAAGTAAACCTTTCCAACGGGTCGGCGGAAACAGATTGCAGCCTACAAGCGCACTGCGAAATGCAGTCTTATTTGCAAAGAGATTGCAGTGATGCCGAAATGAAATGGAGCTTCACACTACTCTACCTCCTCGCGCCACACCAGCAGGCCGCAGCAGCCGTTTAAATTACATCTTGGTCCAAATTCCCTTTCGTATTCTATTCCAGTGTACTGCGGATCATGGCCAAGCTCTTGCCAGATTCCGCATTCGGTGCACTCATAGTTGTCAATCCCAAGCATGTTCAGGTCAATCGTTTTGTTGGACGAGGAGCTTGATTGGGACAACCTTAGCTACGTTACAAAAGGTAGGCAGCTCTGCGGAAGTCACTAAAATTCCTGTAAACAAACGTAAGAGTTTCTTTTCTTTGTGGGCTTTCAGCCTTTGTGGGACCTGTCCAAACGAGCAACAACACAGAGCCTATCGAGCGCATCGCCTCAGTATATGTAATGCGCCTTGTATTGGTAGTGTTGCACATTGTTGCGTTGGTAGTGTACTCGCCTCATTGCACGGTTTCAATGCTGCCTGGACACAAGAACGCGAAGAGACCTCTCTCGTTCTTGCGTACTTCTCGTTCTGCCTTAACAAACACAAACACTGTCAAAAAGGGTCTGCTGCTATGCGGAAGCCATTTAAATTCTCGTGAGCCTCTCGGTCAAGTGTTTTAACTCCCTTTCTTTCTGGCTCTTCGCCTTTGAGGGCCCTGACAACTCAACAACACAGCGCCTATCACGAGCGCCTGAATTAATTGTTCGTACGGTGCCTCGCACTTGTTGTGTCGTGCAAGGTTTGTTTGGTCGTGTACTCGCCTTGTGGGGCAAAACACAGCCTGACAAAGCCGACCGCTTCGGGACCCCAGAAGACGCAGACGCCTTTTCTTTACGTGCTCCTCGTTTTTGAAAAGCGGAGAGACCTCGCAGTAACAGTACGTGAGACCAAACACGTTTACTTGCCTAGTGGGACCTTTCCGGGTTTCCAGGTCCAGCGGACCTGGCGACAATGCATGGCCCCACAACCCCCTGTTGAGGATGTTGTCGTTGATGTATTCAAATCCAAGAAGAAAGGTAAACAACCATACCACGCCACCACACCACCATCACCACCACAATGTACACAATATTACGTAGGCAACAAAGAAAAACCAAATAAAAAGCCGGACCTTCATCAGGAACTTTACCTGGCGACAATGGCTAAGCAACGCCGATGTCTAGGAATGTTCGAGGTTGCCGATGTCTGGATGTATAGGTACCCAGCCGTATGCACAGACCCGTGCCAAACAAGTGACGCTGGTACATGTCGCCTGGTTGTCTTCATCGACAAGCGAGTTCATCACCTGTCAAAACGCGTGCAGACGGACACCAGAAGATGTTTATGTTGCAGCAGGTTGGACCAAGAGATGAGATTCTCCACCAACGTTTTTGGTGGACATTGCGTATGTTTAAGATCTTGTACCGCTTGGCTCAACACTATGCATTATCACACGTTAACACACAATTCAATCGCATTGAAAAACTCAGCATTATGTTTCTGTCGTTGCCTGTGAGAACACACGTTTCTGTTGTATTCAAAAAACACACAATTTAATCACATTGAAAAACGCAGTATTAAACCACGCCTGGCCAAGACATATTTAAACAACAATGTGCGTTGAACATGTGTGATCCTGCTTCTCTTTCCCATGTTGACATCCAATTTGGCCGCATATCCAAAACCCTTGAGTTGTTGAGAGTAATGTATTCACCTCGCAGGAAGCAAACATCGCATTGCTTAAACTCTTGGAAGCGCACTGAGGGTATAGTACTGGCCGTTGGAATGGAGCTTGCACAGCTCCTGGCAAGGAAAATCTTAAACCTGAATTAACCATATGATTTATTGTCCTGAAACGTGACTGGTTTGCCGATGAGATGCGATGGCCTGAGCAAGCATGCAACACATACAACTCAATTCGCAATCCACCTCTCGTAGGGCGGCACGGACGGGGGCGATTTCGGCGGGAGCTTGACCTCCTGGCGTGCGAGAAATGTGTGGCCTGTGATTCATGAACATGTATTATCCAGTTTTTTCAGCAGGAAATCGAGATGGGGACCACGCGGAGGCGATTTTGCTAGAACTTCCTGGCAGTGCAAACAAACAAAGCGTCGCTACAGTAATGTTAGCTGTCCTGAACGTAGTTCCGCTCAATGCTTGGTGGTGGCGGCGCTGGCGCCGCCTTTATTGGAAACATCTCCTGGCGCAATTACGTGCAATTCAATGACGTGCTGATTCTGGACCTGCGGCGGCTGCGGTGGAGCCTTGGGCGGAGGCGGTTGTGCCTTGAACGTAACGCTCTGCTTCGGCTCCGGCGGTGGAGCCTTGAACGTAACGGCCTTGAACACGAATTGGCGCAATTGAGCAGCGCTGCAATTTATTAACATGCTGCTTTTCGACCTGTGGATGCTGCTTCGGCTGCGGTGCCTTAGGCGGCTGCGGTGGGGCCGTGAACGTAACGCTCTGCTTCGGCTCCGGCGGTGGAGCCTTGAACGTAACGGCCTTGAACACGACTTGGCGCGATTCAGTAACGCTGCAATTTATTAACATGCTGCTTTTCGACCTGTGGAGGCTGCTCCGGCGGCGGAGCTTTGAATGAGGGCACTGCTTGTTGCGGATGCGGCGGAGGCTTGAATTTAGAAAGAATGCAGCAGAGTAGATTTGAAATGATTGATTTGAGAAATGTATGCCTGTTCGGCCTTTTTCGCCGTTTCTTCTCGACAGTAGCTTTTTCCAACCAATCGAGCGCTTTTGACGTTGGTGGTGGTGGGATGTTGCCCTGGCAAAGCCACATTTCGCGCAACTCTTGATTCTACACGTTGATGTCCTCTAAGCGGCGTGGCGTTGGCGGGCTGCTTAGCATGGCGTAGGCGTAGGACACAAAGTCAAAATACAAGTGCTTGATAAACATATACACGGCACAGGTCCAGCTCAGACAACAACGCGCCTTTCATATTATTCAAAAACAAAGACCGTTTCTTCCAAACATAAACACAAAAGAGTCACGTGTTTAAATGTATATTCCCATATCAGCCAAATTGCGTCTCACTGCGTCGAGCACGGCGGTGATTTCAGCGTAATCCTAACAAAATTGCATTGCTGCACTTATGTAAACTTACATGTCGATTCCACATTGCTCCTGCAGATCATTCGACCGCATTGGGTCGTAAGGTACGATGGCACTCTGTCTGGCGTTGGCACCTGCATCACACAACAAACAAACAAAACATGCAAACCCTTGGACCGATGTCAAGTTCTCGCTTCGAATCTGGCATGTGCTTCTTGAATGGCGGTTCTGGGGAGACGTCCTGTTGGATAAACATGTACAAAGGAAATGACGACTACATATATATATATATATATATATATATATACATATTGTCCTCGAGTGGAAAATCGCATCGCTTTGCTGGTGTTGCCATGGCAGTCAAAACGATCGGTTGTGGTGGCATCACTGGAATAATTACATACCATTCAATTGCGGAACAAAAACACAACTTACGTATTGTGCTCTGCATGCTTAAGTTATTCCACTTCCACGCAAGAGAATCACCCGTCGATCGCCCAAGGTACTAAAACGACAGCGCGACACAACAAAAAAACACGCGGTCGATTTGTGCGCTTTGGCAGGTACCTGGGCAACAACAAACTATCTCGCTAATACGTTTGACGCTATGGCAGAAGGTACCTTTCACAAGTTCTGTTTGTTAGCAAATCCACTCGGGACCACGTGCGTTGTTCTTCACGTACTTCTCAAACAGCAACACCTGGCAAATGACATTACGCACCGCGCACATACGCACCGCACCGCACCTTTGGAAAAACGGAAGCTGGGAGCGCGCTTTCTTGAGGAGGATGAGGAGGAGGTGAAGGCGGAGCAGGTTCAACATTCCCCTTAAACAGCTCCGGATACTGTTTGTTGAGTTCCTGCGATTCAGCTAAGCCTACGACGGACACACGAAATGCTGTCTCGGGCGATGTCCCGAAACATTTGGCGGAGGCCTGTTTCCTGTAGTTCGTTCGGCGTCTCGAAGATGTTGGCGTCTTTTTCTGTGCTGCCTTCTTCCCACAGCAACGGGAACAGTTTCCTGTATGGTTCTAACGTCTCCACTTTCCATGGCTGCTTCAGATAGTATCCGATCAGCCACAAATACGTCATTGGATTCAACTTCCTGGATTTGTAGTTGACCAGGAAATCAATGTCCTGGAACACTGGGTCGCTCATGTTGAATCTCAATCTCCACCCTTTGCCGTTAGGCATGCCTCTCCATTTCGGATCGTCGTCTTGCTCCTGAGCCTTCTCTTTCTTTTCTTTCTTTTCTTTCTTGCTTCGTTTGCGTTCAGGTTCGTTGTCTCGAGAGGCGGACCGTCGTTTCGATGACTCTGCTGAGTCTTTCTTGCTTCGTTTGCGTTCGGATTCGTTGTCTCGAGAGGCGGACCGTCGTTTCGGTGGTTCTGCGGATTTGCGTGTTTCTTCTGGAGGGCTTCCTGGATGTGTCAAATCCATGATTGCCAGGGCCGCGGATTTTTTCTTCATCTCGTAGAATCCGTCGTTCGAAACAGCAGCGTCTGCGATCGGGAGTCCGCAGTTGTCTACCCATTGCTTCGTGTTGAGAGCGTCAAGGAGCGGCACATAGTATTGCATGGAATCGTCAACCGTCTCAACGTCTTCTTCGTCAATGTCGTCCGGTAAGGACTTGATGTCGATTTTCTCGTCCGATGAGTAGATCATCTCCAATCGCTTCTTCTTGCGCAGTTCGTTCTCGATGGTCTTCTGGTCCGGGAATTTTACCTGATGCGTGCCTACCGAAACACTCATCGCTACGAATGCTTGAGTGCTGTGCGTTGCGGAACCGGCTCTCCATAACACAGCCGGAAAATAGCTCGGCCCAGTTTCGCGTCTGCCTCGTAGTCCGGCACGACGTAGGTCCTGGCTCGACATGACATAGCAGAATTCATGGTGGCACGAAACGTCGCATGTCCTTTTGGCTACTCGGGCGGAATGCCCATCCAAACGAGCAAGGTACGACAATGCGTCGGCTCTGATGTTCTCGAGGCCAACGATTTTCACGTCTTCGACGCTCGCTTTGTCTAAGGCAGAGGCTTGCTGTTTGCGGAGGAGATTCGGGAGTGGTCCTTGTACTTGGGGTCTGCCTGGAAGGAGATATCCGGCGGTGAACCTTAGTTACGCACACATCCGCACGTGAGTTCATTAACAGTTGAGGGTGAGGACACTCTGGCAGGGACTGCTTCAAACAATAAACCACAGATGCTTTTTCTCCGATTGCGGGCGTGAGGAACAGCTTCGGGTGCTTGTTCGGTAGTTGCACGTATCGACGAATGCATTCAATCGTTGCAGCGAATAATGGTTTGGCGAGGTCGCCTTAGATGCCAACATTGCGATACGATGCGTTTGCTACCCTTGCATGCGAGCGCGCCGAACCATTTTGCTGTTTTATGATCCTTCGCCAATATGAAGAGGTCTCCACGTTCGAGATGCCACAACACTTGGGACAATTCCATGAGCTGCCACTCGCCTAGCATTCGTACAAAAACGTGCTGTTGTATACGATTCGCGTAATGCAAATCATAAGCCTGGCCGTCCTGCTGGTCCGTTGAGAAACAAAATTGGTACGAATCTCATGTTGATGGCAGATCGCTGCTGAGGCGTGCAATGACCAGTTTCCATACATTCATCGCATAGCGCGATGAAGTCCAAATACAATCCGCCAGCACCTGCAAAAAACAAAATCTAATGTTACTGCATGATACGTTGCGCATGCGACAGCCTGGGACATCGCTTCCCAAGGAAGCATGTTCTTGATTGCAACTGCGTCCTTAGCAGCTTTCGCATTCGTTCGTTTGGCCTTCGCTTCGTTAGCACCTAGGCGGGCAAACATGACAACGTTGCATTCTAATGGCAAATGCCTTGTTGTAATCGTTCGAAATCCTTCATCAAATCGCGTAGCTTCGGCGAGACCTTCTCGGTGTCTGCTGCGGTCATCCTACAAAATGCGTGCTGCGCAATGCATTATTGTTTACTTGGAAATTAGCCTTGTGACTTTGTGGTCGACCCAGCTGCAAAAGATTTTCATGCTGGTGCAAATCGGTTCCATCCACGAACAATCCAACGATGTTGCTGGATACCTGACATAGATACGCTAGGCAAATAATTATTATATCAATTAAAATGCTATTACTGCTATTCACGTGCTCAGCTTTGATAAGATAGCTTCATTGTTCCAAATCGCAATCAATAGTTTTGGCAAAATCGCAGGATCGTGTCCTGTAGGCTCTCCTGCGTAGCATCGACGCTCGAAATGCATTACACAGTATTGCAACGCAGTCCAATGTTCGTCCTTCAAATTCAAGGCATCCGAGAAATTTCCGCACGTTTTTCACGTGATTTCCTTTTGTCTTGTCGTTCATGGTCTTGAGTGGCTCCAAGTATATCTGGAAATGATCCAAATCCAAATCTACCTGTGAATGGATGAAAGTCATGTGTGCGTTGCTGAAAAGAATTACCCGCAAGTGCTTATCCGCAGGGTTATTACCCTTCCGCTGCGCAACTTGCTCCTCGTCGGAGAACTTGAAATCCTAACAACAAAACGAACAGCAAATAGTAAACGAAAGAAAAACTCGCTAGAGCAGATGCAGAGCGATACAAATGCACAGCGCCAGAGCAGCAGTGCGCGACAGAAGCGCGCGAACGCCGCTACCAGCAGAAACCGAAGCCGAAGCAGCTGCAACGCAGCCGCGCCAGCAGAAGCCGAGCCAGAACTAGAAGCCGAAAAGCCTTTTCTTGTAGATGTTAAGCATACTGTAAGGAGACCAGTGCTGGAGCAGCAGCTGCAGCAGCAGCAGCGCGAGCGACGCGCACAAGAGCCACCCCTGCACATGCTGCGCACGAGAAGCGCGCGAGAAGCGCGCGAGAGCAGCGCGAGAGACGTCGTCGACGGAAGTTCTACAAAATGTCCTTGAGCCATGCTGCAACTTTGACATCCGTTGGTAAATCGGATAAAATATACCACTCCTGTTTGCCGCTTGGAGCAGGAACTGGAGGAGGCGGCAATTGTAAAGCTGCATGGTAGTGTCTGCCAGGGTCCTTCTTCGCATCGCGAATACCCCCACTCAAATTCGCACATTACTGTAACTAGGATGCAGCTACGTGAAAACTATGTCCTGTGGAGCAGGTTGCATCCATCCCCTAATATCTGCGAAATTCTGGTACGCTACGCCACCAGAAGATGATGCGTGGGATAATTGTGGGACCTCAGCATATACATATATATATATATATATATATATATAACACGTATTGTGTCATCAAAACAACGTTACTCATAACCGGACCTGGCGTTCTTCTGACATCGCAGTCGCCAACCATTCCAGCGCGGAAACACCTACATCCAAAGCGTTCCGGATAGTTGGGCTTGGCGTCGATTGGCTTGAGGTTTTCAAATGCATGCTAGCCATGCGGAGGCAGGCTGCTGTGGGACCGTTGAATTCAAAAGGCATAGATGTAATCAGTTCCACGCCTTTGTTCTTGATGTACTCCATCTGTTCGTTGCCAGGTGTGTCTTGTTCTCGCTGCGATGCTGAACGCTGCCCAATCGAATGCGACTGCGTTTCACCATGTCTTTTGCGTTGCTCATATACTTTCTCGTTCTTCGGGATTTCGATTGACAAATGCTGACAATACTCGTCTCGAAAAATAACTTTGTCCCACTGGCCAGACTTACATAAGTATGAGTCGCCATAGCTCACCCATGATATAATATCACATGATTGGCAACGTGTATCATCTTGATGTTTTTTTGAGAAGTGTCCTCTAATATCGCTCAATGCGAATACTGATCGTCCTGCCTTTTCTGAACCGGTTTGGTGTTTGCAAAGCTTGCAAACGTATCGGCCCTTGTCAGAAGGAGTTGCTTCCACTATCTCGAGTTCATGCCGTCCTACGCAAGACACGTCGCGCACAACTTAAATGTTACGTCTATTCAAGCCAGTCCGAATACGCGATTGCGACTCTTCGATGCCATGATGATGAAATATCCTTGAATCACTTGTGATGAGAACTGTGTGAAATGCTAAACGCTGGAGCCAAACAACAATAAATACAAAGCTGTGCAAGCATTACTCTTCAAATCGCAAATAAGTTAATCCGCCGATCCCATTTATATACTGACACTTTACAAGTATGTCGTTTAATCAAACGACCAAATGTAGACATGCCACCAGCGAACTCGCCAGCAAATAATATGCGCTAAGCTTAAAGCAACACATAACCACAAGCCGACGGAAAAGCCGAAGCAGCTGCCGCAGCAGCCGCGCCAGCAGAAGCCGAGCCAAAAGCCGAAGTATTAAAGCGACAACCGGAAAACACAAAATCCGAAGTGATATGTAAAGGGACCTGTAACATAGCAATATGATCAGGTAAGGGACATGTATCCCAGCAATATGATTCGATAAGGTAGCAATTTCAAATCACATGTCCAAATTAATGACATTTTTACTCAACGCTTTTCATCACAGGTGTAGCCTGGGATTGTTGCCTGGTAGCGTGGCCTGGGATTGTGGCCTCGCGACGTGGCCTGGGAGTGTGGCCTGGGAGCGTTGCCTGGGAACGTGGCCTGGTAGCGTGTCCTGGGAATGTGGCCTAGGAGCGTGGCGCGTGGGAGCGTGGTATAGGAGCGTGGCCTGGGAGCGTGGCGTGGGAGCGTAGCCTAAGAGTGTTGCCTAGGAACGTTGCCTGGGAGCGTCGCCTGGGAGTGTGTCCTGGGAGTGTAGCCTGGGAGCGTGGCCTGGGAGTGTGGCCTGGGAGCGTTGCCTGGGACTGTGGCCTGGGAGCCTGGCTTGGGAACGTAGCCTGGGAGTGTGGACAGAGAGCGTTGCGCGTGGGAGCGTAGCGCGTGGCAGCGTTGCCGGGGAGCGTTGCCTGGGAGCATTGCGCGTGGGAGCATTGCGCGTGGCTGCACGCACAAATGCCCAGAATCAGCCGGTCACCTTTTGATGCTTCCGAGGCCCTGAAAGGTGACCTCGGAGGGCGCTCTTGATCTTGGATTTTCTCCTCGCAGTCCGCTTGGGAGGCTTTCAAGCATGTCCCAAAACTGCACTTGTGCCTCTATAGCCGAGGGAGCGTGGCGCGTGTGAGCGTGGCGCGTGGGAGGTGCCAGCTGCAAGCGGCCAGCGGCAAGCGGCCAGCGGCCAGCTGCCTCGTATAGGCTGCCAGCGGCCAGCGGCCAGCGGCTAGCGGCCAGCTGCCTCGTAAAGGCGGAGAAGCTGCCAGCTGCCAGCGGCAAGCTGCCAGCGGCAAGCTGCCAGCTGCATCGTAGAAGCTGCCAGCTGCCAGCGGCTAGCGGCTAGCGGCCAGCTGCCTCGTAAAGGCTGAGAAGCTGCTAGCGGCAAGCGAACAGCGACTTTGCCTGGCGAAGCTGAACAGCTATTTGTTGGGAGGCGGACCAATTCGAGCTGCTCGCAGCAGGGAATTTGCCGGTTGCTGGTGGCTCGTAGTCGCTTGCAGCTGGCACTTGCCGCTGACAGCTGGCCGTTCGGGCAGAACTATCCGAAGGCGTGGTTCGAGGAGCTGATGGCTCTAAACCCAGGTTTAGGACCATATACCTTATATCCAGCGGAGAGTAGCGTCGGAAGCCGCCACAGCGGAGTATCGAGGAATCCATATAAGCTTATATGTAGCGGAGAGTAGCGGAGAGTAGCGGAGAGTAGCGGAGAGTAGCGGAGTAAATGTAGAGCCTAAACTCTAGGGTGAGGCTTCCAGCCGCCAACCTAAACCCACCTAAACCCATCAACACACGCGCGATGCATACGTGGCAGCGACGGATTGCCAGACTGCTCAATTCATGTCGCCCGCTATACATGTGCATTCGTATTCGTCGCGCGTCAAAACCTGTGCGAACCCGCACAAACCTAGTAAACCTGCTTAAACCCAAGTTTGTATCGCGTAAACCCATGTAAACCCATAGATTATTATGAAAGCGTAGAGAATGGCCAAACAATTCGAATGCTAGGCAGTGCTATGCAATACGTATAAGCAAACATTGAAATAAATCTATGCGAATCGTAACGTAAACCTGCTTAAACCTGTCTCGAAATATAGGAAAAGGCAGAGGGAATAACGGAAAACATGTGCAGACGAGATTCCAGCTGCAAGCTGCCAGCTGCAAACTACCAGCTGCCATGGCCAGCGCCCAGCGGCAAGCTGCCAGCGGCAAGCGGCCAGCGGCCAGCGGCCAGCTGCATCGTAGAGGATGCCAGCTGCCAGCGGCCCGCTGCCAGCTGTCAGCTTCATCGTAAAGGTGGAGAAGCTGCTATCGGCCAGCTGCCAGCTGCCAGCGGCCAGCTACAAGCTACAAGCGGCCAGGTGCCAGCGGCCAGCTGTCAGCTGTCTCGTAAAGGCTGCCAGCGGCCAGCGGCCAGCGACAAGCTCCAAGCGACAACGTGCCAGCTGCCAGCGGCCAGCGGCCAGCTGCCAGCTGCCAGCTGCCAACGGCCAGCTGCCATGGCCAGCCACCAGCTGCCAGCTGCCAACGGCCAGCCGGAAGTTGCAAGCGGCAAGCTGCCAGCGGCAAGCGGCAAGCGGCCAGCGGCAAGCTGCCTCGTAGAGGCTGCCAGCTGCCAGCGGCCAGTTACCAGCTGCCAGCTGCATCGTAAAGGCGGAGAAGCTGCTAGCGGCCAGCTGCCAGCTGCCAGCGGCTAGCTACAAGCTACAAGCGGCCAGCTGCCAGCGGCCAGCTGCTAGCTGCCTCGTAAAGGCTGCCAGCTGCCAGCAGCCAGCGGCCAGCTGCCAGCTGCATCGTAAAAGCGGAGAAACTGCCAGCGGCAAGCGGCCAGCTGCCAGCGGCCAGCGGCCAGCGACAAGCTCCAAGCGGCAAGGTGCCAGCGGCCAGCTGCCAGCGGCTAGCTGCCAGCTGCTAGCTGCCAACTGCCAGCTGCCATGGCCAGCTGCCAGCGGCAAGCTGCCAGCGGCAAGCGGCCAGCGGCAAGCGGCCAGCGGCCAACGGCAAGCGGCCAGCGGCCAGCGGCCAGCGGCCAGCGGCCAGCTGCTTCGTAAAGGCTGCCAGTTGTCAGCTGCCAGCAGCCAGCTGCCAGCTGCCAGCCAGCTGCCAGCGGCCAGCGTCCAGCGATAAGCTCCAAGCGGCAAGGTGCCAGCGGCCAGCGGCAAGCTGCCAGCGGTAAGAAAGAAAAACATAGTAAAAGCAATAAAAATAAAGAAAAATAACAAAAAAATGTAAAATATACAGAAAAAGTGAGATTTAGAGAGAAAAGTGATATTTTATAAAAGTGAGATTTAGAGAGCCCAGCCAAGCCAAGCCAGGCCCAGCCAGGCTTCGCCAGCCAGGCCCAACGGGTACGAAGGCTGTGCACAGGCGGTACGCGGGCGGTACGAAGGCGGTACGAAGGCGGTACGCAGGCGGTACGCAAGCGGTACGAAGGCGGTACGAAAGCTGTTCGCTGCCAGCTGCCAGCTGCAAGCTGCAAGCTGCCAGCTGCGAGCTGTAATGCCCAGCTGCCAGCAGCCAGCTGCCAGCGGAGAAGCTGCCAGCTGCCAGCTGCCAGCGGCCAGCGGCCAGAGGCCGCTGGCCGCGCAAGCGGCACAGTAGAGGCGGAGGATATTGATGAGGCAAATGTAAAACATGAAGTATTGGAATTGAAGTTCGAAGCCAGCTGCCAGCTGCCAGCTGCCAGCGGCCAGCGGTCAGCGACCTCACTGCACAGTGCTCACTGTACATTGCTCACCGTACAATGCTTACTGTACAGTCCTCACTGTACAGTGCTCACTGTACAGTGCTCACTGTACAGTGCTCACTGTACAGTGTTCATTGTATAGTGCACATTGCACAATGCTCAGTATATAGTGCTCATTGTCCAGCTGCTTCGTAGAGGCTGCCACCTGCCAGCGGCCAGCGGCCAGCTGCCAGCTGCATCGTAAAGGCGGAGAAGCTGCTAGCGGCCAGCTGCCAGCTGCCAGCGGCCAGCTACAAGCTACAAGCGGCCAGCTGCCAGCGGCCAGCTGCCAGCTGACTCGTAAAGGCTGCCAGCTGCCAGCGGCCAGCTACAAGCTACAAGCTGCCAGCTGCCAGCGGCCAGCTGCCAGCTGCATCGTAAAGGCGGAGAAACTGCCAGCGGCCAGCGGCCAGCTGCCACTTGCAAGCGGCCAGCGACAAGCTCCAAGCGACAAGGTGCCAGCTGCCAGCGGCCAGCGGCCAGCGGCCAGCGGCCAGCTGCCAACGGCCAGCTGCCATGGCCAGCGGCCAGCTGCCAGCTGCCAACGGCCAGCCGCAAGTTGCAAGCGGCAAGCTGCCAGCGGCAAGCGGCCAGCTGCCAGGTGCCAGCTGCATCGTAGAGGCTGCCAGCTGCCAGCAGCCAGCGGCCAGCTGCCAGCTGCATCGTAAAGGCTGAGAAGCTGCTAGCGGCCAGCGGCAAGCGGCCAGTGGCCAGCGGCCAGCTGCCAGAGTCCAGCTGCCTCGTAGAAGCTGCTCTCGGCCAGCGGCCAGCGGCTAGCTGCCAGATGCTTCGTAAAGGCTGAGAAGCTGCCAGCGGCTAGCGGCAAGCGGCCAGCGGCCAGCGGCAAGCTGCTCCGTAGAGGCTGCCAGCGGCCAGCGGCCAACGGCTAGCTGCCAGCTGCCTCGTAAAGGCGGAGAAGCTGCTAGCGGCCAGCTGCCAGCGGCCAGCGGCCAGCGGCCCACGCGCGCATCGCACCCTCACTCTCGCGCGCTCGCGCCGCCCTCCCACGCGGGCCATCCCCACTCTCGCGTTCTCCTGTCGAAGGGCTGCTTCGTAGAGGCTGCCAGCGGTCAGCGGCCAGTTGCCAGCGGCCAGCGCTTCCCTCGCACTCGGACACCCCCCGCCCCTTCCACGTGCGCCACCCCTCCCCCCACTCTCGCGCGTCC
>Ga0099797_101028_pt1 | contig 15744 bp, 12 predicted proteins | sample Uncmet_Sort48C_1_FD_89871 | JGI IMG/M metagenome (GOLD analysis project Ga0099797, IMG submission 89871) | Marine eukaryotic communities from CALCOFI LINE 67, Pacific Ocean - C012_Sort48C_1 | ecosystem: Environmental > Aquatic > Marine > Oceanic | place: Pacific Ocean: Monterey Bay | collected... | reverse complement strand
GCTATGGCCATAATTCCTGAAAAGGCTACCACGCCATTCAATGTTAGAAAAACGGGCTACCGACCCCCGGAAACTACCGCGCTCCCTGAGACTTTTCCCGCATGAATTGCACGCTCGCCGTCATCAGCCGCAAATAATGCAATATTAGGTTCTGTTGGCCAACGGGCCCCGTAGGAAATTAACGCCGAGAAGGGTTACTAGCCTGAGCAGTTAATGTGCGTCTGAATATCGCTACCTCTCGGTGCCGAATCAGCAGTTTGTACGCCCACTCAGTGAATTCAGAGACCGTGGTGCTTGGGAACAGGGGTAGCAACCTCCAAGGGTCATTGTGCGCCCCCTGGTCTGCGAAAAATACGCTGTAACGTCGTAAGTGCCGGATTCTGTCTACGCACAGAGCAGTTTGATGATATTCGGACGTGTTAGTAATTAATAGATGGAGTCCTCTTTTCTCGGTGGTTAACCAAGTGACGCTTCAAGCCACGCACCGCCAGGAAAGAAGGCCCTTAGCTTATATAGGATAGGAGGTCCTAAGCCTAGGGGTCGTCTTTTGGGGGTCTTATGTTGGAGGTTGTGCAGTGCGAGCCCCTTATACGTTTCAAAGTAAATCTAGCCTAGCCGGGGCGCGCACGCATAGCTGGTCCCCAAAAGATTTCTCCCAATCTACGACGCATGATCATCGGACGACGCAATATTAATATAGGGAGGACAATCCCCGCTGTTGCGTACAACCCATTAAAGCGTAACGTGCGTCTCGAACGGCTTGTCGGTGCGGGCGCAGCAGAGACCCTCCTTGCCGCAATAGCCCGTGAAGCACACGCCTGCCTGGCCACCACAACGCTTGTCGCAGAAGTCCGGCACGGCGAGGTTGGCCTTCTTCGTCTTCTCCAGTCGGTCCCAGTTGGCCTGGACCTATTCATTTTTTTTTTGGGGCGAGTGCTTCTTTCAAGTACTGAAAACTATGAATTAATGTTGAATGCCACTAAGTATCATTCTCAATTTGACGCACTAGATGACAAAAGAGCGTCTTGTCTGTATAGTGTACACAAGCTGCGCTATGTTTCACATGTTATGCCAACAACCAGTTGTGCTTCATTCTGCGTACATGTCACGAAATACCGTATATTATGCAGGTTTGTATTACCATTTCTTTCAGCTGCTCCGAGTCTTCGTCAAGGTCTTCACGCTCCGCAGACTTTCCCAGTCGACCGTCCGCCAGCACACACCGCCGGTCTAACTCGTTCTCCACCTGTTTGGGTCATTTACGTAGGATTTCTCTCTTTTTTTTGCCTCAGAATCTAAACACCAGTAAGGCAATTCATTCAAATTTCTCAAATTATTTTCAATAACAAACAGAAAACTGAACCATGTTCGCTACCGCCGCTACACGAGAGAACTCCACTTCCGGGCAGCCCCCGACGCCCCGTTTGCCGTCGTCCTGACAAATTCTTCGAGTCTACGCAACGTCGACAGCCCCAATACTCACAAGGTCTCCACTGCAATATCGTATTGAACATTAATCATGATACAAAACTGAAAGTAACGATGCACAAATAAAAGATAGACCTTCGCGCAACACAACATCCCGACACCGCAGAAGCTGCACGGACCGGGCCGCTTGCCGCATTTGTTGTAGCAGCTGGGGTTGTAGTCATCGGTATACAAATCCGTGTCCGCGTATTTGCCGTTCTTGAAAATGGACGAGTTCTTGCCGTTCCAAAACTCGTACACATCGCCGGGTGAGCGCATCTCATTGTCGTCGGTGAACGCGTTGAAGGCCTTCTTCGCTTTTCCGGGCAACACATCTTCGTAAACGGACTTGACGTGTTTGAAGCGTTCGCCGAAGGTCTTTTCGATGTTTTTGATCTCCTCGGATTCGCACTGGCCAAACGCCTCTACTATCGTGTCCGGATCGGAATCGTCGCAAGAAGATCTTCTTTTGGACCGATGATGATGTAAGTCCTCCTCTTGGAAGGAATTTGAGGGTGAATCTGTGCTCATGTCGTTTTTATCTTCACCGCTCGTGCTCTGGTGGTGAAGGTGATGGTGGCTCTTTCTAGAAGGATGATGGTGATGACTTTTCCTCGCCGGATGATGATGGTGATGGTTATGGGGGTTATTCTCGGACGCGTCGTCGTCGCCCTCCGAACCCTCCTCCCCGGTGTCGAAAACATCTTCCGGCCGCGCTGCACCCTGAACACTTTTACGCTTCCTCCTGTGGCGGTGTTTGTGCTTGACACGCACGTGCCGCGGATGCGAGAGCTCGTCGACCACGCGGGCCGCTTCGGCTTCGGCGAAATCGTCTGCCGGGTCCGCAGCGCTTTCTTGCGATGCTATCTCGATAAAGTCCTCTTTACGAAGCAGCTCCTCCTCGGAGGATGAAGTAGGACGACCTCTGTTTTTAAGACCGAAACTTGGATTCTTCATACTGAGACTTTTTGTGCCCGATCCTGCACGCGGACCGAGCACAATGGCGTCGCTCTGTGAGTGTTTTGCGTCCAAAGCGTCGTCAGGAAGACTATTACCGTCCGCTGTAACCTCCTGCCGGTGGCTGTGAAGTTTTCGCCGTTCCGTCTCCACGAAAGCCGTTTGCGAGTTGCTGCCGGAGGCCCGGTCCCTCTGCTGGTCTGTCCCTCGTTCCGGAAGCGCCGTCAGGGTCACTTTCTTGCTTGAACCGGTGCTAGCGGCGTCTGTTTGTGTTGCACCGCCTTTCGTGGGGGCTGTGGGCGTCAGATTTTCGTTGACCACCGCGGAAAGCAGGCCGCTAATCACAGAATCTGCCGCGGCGTTTGTCTTTTCTGCAATCTTTTCGCTGCTCCGAGAAGTACTGCTTTTCTCGCTGTCTCGGGCGACCAGACTTGAGGCGCGTCCATCGCTTTCTGTTTTCTGCGTGGTGATGGAAGCAATGTTTTTGGCGTCACCAGCTGATGGTGACGAAGGTGGCGCTGCCTTCTCCACAGCCTGGGGGGCTCTGTTGGGAGGTTGAACAGTGGCGCCTGTGGTGGCTGTGACAGCCTCAGTTCCAGCTGCTAGTTGCGAACTCGTAGCAGGAGTAACAACGTTCCCGGACAGCTCCGCGGTGGCCTTGGGGACTACGCGGCTCGCATCATTGGCCTTCCTCCGTTCTGGGACTGGCGTTCGCGAAATTGGTTCCTTGTTGGCAGAACCGGACTCTGCTTTGCCAGGAGCTTGTGTGATGTCCAGTTCGGCCGCGTGCACTGTCTGCGCCCAAAGAAATAGAGAACAAAGAAACGCCGCCATAAACTCAACTGTCCAGATGAATTGGTAGATGGCAGAAAACCTTACTAGAACCTGGGACGAGCCTGCATGGACAAAGCAAGATGAAATTACATCAAAACTTGCCCCGTACTCTCTCCAAAAGCCTTCCGCCAAGACTGCGCAGCTCCGCGTCGAACGCTGCGCCGCCCGCCATAAATAACCACGACATAAGCTAACCGCAAAAAAAAAAAAGAGAACCTCAGCAAGACGTCAGCGAGGGCCCGGTCCCGCCGCGGCGCGCCAACTGTCTGGTGGGCTCGCGCGAATTGGTCATTCGCGAATCGTCGAGCTTCGCTGCCACCCATTAGCAGCGAACCGCGTAAACGGAAGTGATGATGCGTTTCGCCGTAGGAGTTCCCGTTGTGATTTCCGTCCTGGTGTGCGACGTATTTCGCCAGATGCAGCCGCATGTTCGGTGGCATCGGCCCTGCGCGCGCCGGGCCCGCGCCCCCTCAACGCTGAACTCCCACCAAACAGACCCCGCTGCCGGCGGCCTCGCGGCCCAACGCCCGCGAGAAGGAACGTGGCGCCGGGCGCAGCGCGCGGAAGACAACGCGGCCCACAACGAAATGTTGTGAAATCTTTTCGACAAGTCCCGTGGGCGGTCCCCCCGTCCTGCTCGTGATTGTCCGCCTCTGCCTGTTCTTGCGCCGCCGTTTTCGCCGAACGCTTTTCGGCCCAATTTGCGCCCAACGCGCGCACGCCGGCGCCGAACTTCCGCCGAGCTAGCTTCGATGCCCGGCGCCCCCGCGGCGCGACGCGAGGAGACGGGGCGCTGCGCGCTTGCGGGGGTGTGGCGCGGCGTCGGTATATGATGACGTGTAAGTGTACAATAATGCCTTTATACTTAACTTTATGTGGCTACTTATTTTTGTGCGGCAAATGGCGCACCAATCCTGCCTTGCGGCAATGGCCCGGGACCGGGACATGTGGGCATATTCAAATCGCGAACAGAATGGCGCGGCGCCATTCTGTTCGCGATTTCTGTTGCGGCGCTGCTTGTGCCCACTCGCGCTCGTTGACGCAACCTTCGCTCAGACGCATGTAAAACACGGCTGACCGTCAGACCTTTTGGTTTTGTTTTTGAACCAATTTCGAAGATTAAATGCTTGTCAGAGTTCTCGTATACTCACCCACTGGCGCTAGCAACGTTATACGACCCTGGACGACCCAAATGCATGTAAACAGATTTGTTGGCGGGCGGGCGGAATTCGGCGACGGGTCGCGCCTCGAAACCAACCTTTCTCGTCTTTGGGATGTAAGAATAAATCCCTTCGTTACGTCTTCCGTCCCGAGCCCCCGAACACAGTTAAACGACCTCATTAGCTCCGCGAAACATGCCCTCTTCGTTAATATCCGGAGTCAGCCACAGGATGGCTCGTACACCTACCTTTGCAGAGCGACAATGTACTATGACGTCATAATATATTCGAAGACACGACCATGTAATCAACGAAGCTCCTCAAAAACTGCCAGCTCCGTGATCGATTAACACAATCGTCACATCCGTTTCCCGGGCCCAGCCGCCGCCGCTTCGAACCGCCACAAGAACAGACCCAAAAACGCTGATGAGCCCACCATGCTCATTCCCGCCGCCGCCGGTGTCTTGAAGCAGCCGCTCAAATTCCTGCTGCACGTGTCGTCCCCAGCAGGCTTGTTCCGGTCGTACGCATCCGCAGTGACTTTAGACACAATCTTGACCGTCAAGCTCATCACGAACACGCTCGCGCAGAAGCAGAACACCATGTTCTGCTTCCCGAACGTCTTCGTCATGAAGGACGGCATCAGCGCCCAGTTCATGCCGTAACCGGTCGCGACGGACAGAAAGAAGAAGGCATTTATTTCCAGCGTGTACAAACCGACGCACGCAATGAATATCAACAAACCGGAGAACCAAAACAACCGTCCCTGACCGCAACAGCTAACGGAAAAATCGGCCAGCGCGCCGGCACTGAGCCTCCCTGCAGCATTACAGAAACTCACGTACGTCACTAGCGCGTCGCCCTGCTTGCCCGTGAAGCCGAAGCTCGACGTGATCAGTTTCAAGTTCCCGATGAACAGCCCGGACCCGACGCTCTGCATCAAGACGAACATGACACCCACCGTCCAAAATATTCGTGATTGCACTACTGTTCTCCATTTGCCCTGGAACGGACGCTCGTTTGTTACCGCGGCACGGCTGCTACTGTCAGCTATTGGCCCGGGAATCATATTTGCACCGGCGCTATTCGCAGCAATAGCGCCTTCCTCCAGCGGAGCGTAGGACCGCGCTCCCGTGCGACCCGCAGCGCGGTTGTTCGAAGGGTTGATCTGGGGATTCGACGCCAACACGGTTGGTGTGCTAACTAAGTGCGGGCTGTTCATCGCTGACTGCTCGTCCGGTGAATCAGTTCTATCTGCTGAAGAACTATTTGAAATGCGCACGCGCAGGAACACTGTTTGCATTAGTGCCGTGATCACGAACAGCACCCCCGTGTACAAAAAGAAACTCCGCAAATTCTTGTCCAGCAGGCCCGTCAACCCCGTATTCCAGATGGCGGCCGACAAGCCGTAGCCCGTGGCCATGGTCCCTGCCGTTAAACCGATTCTTTTTGCCAAATTTAGCGAAGTGAAGAGGCCGTTCTGGAACACCGTGCAGGAAGCGTGCTGCAGGCAGAAATAGAAAAACGTCAGCAAATTCACGTCGCCGCACGCGGACGCAGCTGGCGTTGCCCCAGGAGGTTTCAAGTTGTAGGCGAACCCGAAAGAGCCGATGGCGAACAAAATCGCACTGTAAACGCCGGCGTGGGTGATAGAATAAGTGTTGAAAATGAAGCCGGGGATGAAGCCGCAGCCGACCTTTTTGTATCATGTTTTCGAAAAAAATTCAATTTTGGAGAAAATATTATATTTATCTACAATAATATATTATTGTGAGTGCACAAGACCGGTTGGCTTTTCATGCATCGACAACTGTGCACTTAAAAGATGACCGAGTTAAAAATGTAATTACAAAATTTAGATTACATAATATTTTAAACAAAAGATGACTCAAATAAAACCCCGATCTGCCCCGCAGCGTAGATCGCGTTGATGTCTCCCGCTTTCCAGTTACACAGCTCCAACAGGTCGTCCTCCATCGACGCGAACATGTACAGAGTGCCCCCGCACACAGCGCTCCACAAACATAGACAGAAAACTAGCGGCAAGAATTTGGCGGGGAACACACTGCTAGTAATGGTGTTATTGTTGTTGTCAATAAGGTCGACGTTTTGTTGGCTACCGTTGTTGTTGTTGTTGATTGGGAAACTGTTTGATCTATTGGGAGCAAGCGTGATGCCGTCCATCGGGGATGGTCTGAGGTGCACGTCCTGCGGCGAGACGATCGTGATGTCACCTGGGGAGGACCATATTATTTTCGTTCTGCATAATGTGATATCAATTCATGATTCATCTATGTTTAGAAATTGAACAACGATTTGTTTAAAACGAAAAAGTGAACACTCAGTCGGTCAGTCGAAGATCTACTCACGGTCCCTCGCCAGTTAAATTTGTTTGAAGAAACCTTCGTCGGCGATGGGCGCGCCACCTGGGGAATGTTTTTTTCGAGCTGGACCACGCGCAATTAGGGAGCTGAGTTCTTGAGGCTCTTCCCCCGATGATGATGATGAGTGCCGACCTATAATATTCTCAAGTATAGTGTTCACACTTCACAACAAGTACAATAATATTTTCACGGTGTGTAATTATCAGCCTCGCTTCATCCATTTTGTAAGGAATCATTACATACATAATATCTAGTATATGCAGTCCTGTAAAAAATACAGAGATCCTGAAACAATACATGGAGTACTTACAAGGATCCAAAATAGAGCAGTCGATTGTGAGGCACTGCTAACAATGAACCAAGTACTATGACACGGTCAACAACTGATTTTTCGATGACAAAACCACTGTGTACAATCCAAGCTCTACCAACATTCCACAGTCGAGCCGTTCTATGTCCCTACTTTGCGTACATGTCACGAAAAAAGGGCCTAACAATTACCAATAGTCCAAAAAGAAGACCTTCGTGCTCTCGGAGACTGAGTGTCGACATCTTTTTCGCGGTTTTATTATCGATGTTGTCGTACTTGTGGATATGTGTAGTAGTCGCGTGTTTGTCGTCGATTGGCCCCACCAAGCTCCGACAACTTTTCCCGACAACTTTTGAAGTTGCGGCAGTCGCGGTCGCTGCGCCAGCCACTGTACTACCACTAGTAGGATTGCTCACTCCTTCTGTTTTTGCGCGCGGCGTAGGAACAGGGGACATGCACGACTTGATTAAATGAGTGAACACATTTAATACGATCTAATCTGTCACGTACTATCTTCAATGCACGACCTTCTTGCATAATATGCAGCATATTTAGTTAGAACCTTATTACACCATATCATGGTAGAAAAATCATGTCATTTCAGAATTATATACCAACTGCTTCACACTTCGGAACAGCCCTTGGACAGTTCTTATCAGAACACTTTGTGCTTTGCATCTAACATTTCCACGTCTCTGCAAAGACCGATAATATACCAACAGTGCCAGGGCAGTACCAGCTTCATAATGAATGTCAGTTTATCTCACAATTCTGGATCCGTAAAAATTAGGAGGCTTCTTTGAGCCGGCGGATTGATAACACATGATTGATATTTTTGTTGGAATCACTGCGCACGATTGCTCTTGTCATGTCTTCCAAGTTTCCTTACCACACCGATTTTCAATTTGATATTATTCTATATATTTATGCAATAATTTGTGAAACGGCTACTATATTTCTTCGGAACAAATCGACCAGCTATACATCCAACAGTTCTCAGACGACCTGTATGTTTGGCGGCCGCACAGGAGCTGGAAAATATATATGTGAAAGCCAATCGATGGAAGAAATATCATGCCGAAAAAATTCTCGACAGTCAGAATATCCGACCTTTTTTTGTCCAGACTATACAATCGTAGCACCACAAGGTCTGGTGCATATACATTCCTGCGGACCTGATTATTCTGTTCTAGTTTTTTCTATATTATACGGTCCATGCTTGAAGAATTCCAATGTATTAACCGCCGGTCAGGCGCCAGCAAATACATCGATGAGAATCCTTTTACATAAATGTTTTGAGCAGTACTTTTATCAGTACTTTTCGACCAAATCTATCGTAAATCTTCTCGTTATTGTCACATCTCATCTGGGGCATTTCGAATTAAGGGTTTCATGATGGTTATTATTTATTTAATACACGACACCAGCTATCACCGGAAAATAATTCTTATTCCTTGTTTATTATTGAGTTTATACAATAGATATTTTGTCGGTAATTCACAGCTGTTTTCAATGGGGGTGGAGCTTCATAATAGAGTTTCATTTCAAAGATCGCATCTTTTGAATAAAATAGGTTGGTTATAATATAATTAATGCAATACGGTTTTTTTTCAAGATTATGCAAATAGAGCTTTTCTTCAATACGGTTTGTTTTCAATAATTTTTTGAAATAGTATTAGTTTACAATCTATTCTATATAGGGGGAGGGGGTTCTCAATATTTGATGCCGAGCGAGGCCCGGCCCATTTCCAGATGGGTCCCTGTCGGGCCATTTCGTCGGGCTTTGCGCTCACCAGCGCGAACGGATTTGAAAAGGGATCTTCACCGTTCCGTTATGCGTCTCAGTTGATACTGCAGATTCGAATAATAGATGATCAAGGATGCCTCGGATGCTGAGGCACAACAATATTATACATTTAATTTTTTGAAAATCATTTGTGACGGGATTTAAAATTTTTTGAAAATATCATTTCTTCGTATAGATGTTTCCAGAGTGCAACAAATCAGGCATACCATGTGCCTCTTTGAACTATACATTTGTCAATCCACACACTTCATAGAAATTTGTAAATTCTTTAGCGCCAATGTAATTTATGAACGGGGTGGGATTTTTATTTAGCGCGGAAGGTGGTATTTTGGAAATACAAATGTTTTTTTAAACTGCATGTGATAGAGAAGAAAAGATGTGGAGTGAACGAAACATACACTAGTTGCTGTATCCTTTGTAAAATTGACAATTAAAATTAATTTGTTGCTTCGTTGTTTCTGAAAATCTTTGGCGTTTTGTCATTAATTTGTTGTTTTAATTGAATGTGTGAATTTTTTGTAAAACTACCAATGCTTATTCTAAGATGAAAGGACCCACATGATCACAGAGAGATCACAGAGATGGGAGAGAAATATTACAGAGAGACTAAGAAGAATATTTGGCTTGTATATAATATGCTTAAAAAACAAATTTGAGTCCCACTTCTTTTTTTTGGAAATGAATCCAATTGACCATAAATTTCTGAAAATATTCATCTTACCCCAAATAGGGGCCCCCCAAGATCATATCGTTTGACGAAAGAGATTGCATCATATCTCTCTGCCCGCCCCGCACTCACCATAACAATTATTATTTATTGAAGCTATACAATCTATAAGTACCTGGAGTACTCTAATTTCTACACTACCTTAGCTAATCCAGCTCGTCCTCGGGGTTGTACAAAAGTGTCTTATCTTGAAATGGTCATTTTTCGCTTTCGGCTTCAAAACGTACCAAAAAAAGTCTGCTAAAAAGTCTGTTTAAAAGTCTGTTAAAAAGTACGTTAAAAGTGTCTTAAAGTGCAAAAAAAGTACGTTAAAATCTTCTAAAATGGGTGTTAAGTCTGTTAAAGTCTCTTAATTTAACGTACTCAGTGCCGTAAGTACGTTAAAGTGTCTTAAATTGCGCCATTTCAGGCACTTGGAGTGTCATATTTAAGCTATTTTAACAGACTTTTCGGGAATTTTCTCATTTTTTCGGGCAGAATTTAACAGACTTTTAACAGACTTTTAACAGACTTTTTAACAGACTTTTAACAGACTTTTTTTTTCAATTCCAGAAATTTCCTTGGAAAGACTTAAGACACTTTAAGCGAAAGTGATTTTTTGGGCTTTTTGAATGCTAAAGTATAGCTAATCCAGCTCGTCCTCGGGGTTGTACACGTAGTACGGAGCGACGTTCTCGGCTTTGAACCACTTTCGTACCTCGTTCCCGCTCGCAGGCTCCCGACTGTACACGTCCTCCGCAAAAAAATCCCGACTGTTTCCTCCTCCGCCATCTTTTGCGTCGCCAGCACAAGCATCGCACAGCAACACCTACATTGTTGAGTATAAATTTGTTTAATAACATAGTATCAAATTTACCACAGATGGTGTGTTTTAACGGATTATTAGGATGCAGTGTTTGTTGACTACTGACCTTAAAAAGGAGTGAGAGTCCCTATTAAAAGGATATTAAAAAAAACCTCGTAGCGCAGTTGGCCATCCTGGGCGGCCGGGGGAACGTCCCATCGTAACACGCGCCCGAAACGCCCGTTGAATTGTAGGCTCTTCAGTCCGGCCAGTCGCACCCGGGACCTCGGCAGCAGCCTGTTGGGCCCCAACAGCGAGGGCTCGGGATGTTGTAAATCAAACGTGGCTTCGTCGCGTGCATGTTGTGAAGTTGTTTCTGGTTGTTGCGTATTATTGATAGAAACTCCTGCTGCCGGTGGAAAGGTTCCTGCTGCTGCTGCTGATTGTTGCGGGTTGAAAGCTTGCGGTTGTCCCCCGGGGGTCGGAAGAGGCCCCCCTTTTGTGGCAGGTGCTGTTGCACTAACAGAAGAAGAAGAAGAAGACCCTAGACCATCAGTAGCAGCTGTACTGCTCTGTACATTCTTTTCCCCGGTGTTTCCACACAAGCTACCGCCGCACATCGCCGTCAATCGACTGGCAAGCGACTTCATCATCGTAGACGATGCTTCTTCTTTGCTCTTGCCGTCGACATTTGGTAGGACGACGCCATTGCTGACGGGTACTACGGTTTCCGCTGATTGGCCTCGAAATTTGATTTGTGCGAAGCCGCTGATTTGTGCGTCTTCTCGAGCTCCGCGCAACAAATCTTCGCCGATTTTATCGCCACACAGGCTGGGGGGCCCCGCACATCCATCTTTGCAACCGAACGAAGTACAGAATTTCGGGCTACTTCCTTTCGTCACATCTTCCTGTGCATAAGCATTTTCGGGCCCCACATTGGCTCCCGCATAGGTCGTTTGGGGCCCCTTGGGCGCGTCGTCGTCATTGCTGATGCTAGGTCTCGGCGTCCCTATGAACCGTTCAAACACCGGCGCGGCGCCATCGTTCTTATCAGGAACAGCATTGGAATCTTTCTGCAGCGAAAGTTTCAGAGCTGCCTCTAATTCGAATCTTTCTTCATCAAACGAATCGTTGCTCACAAATGGGTCTGTACTCCCGCCGTGAGAGCCTCGGGAAGCACCCGCGTAGCACTCGCCTTCCGGGACGGTCTCAGGGATGGAGGGGGGCGGCAGTTTGAACGGCTCACGAGGTACTAACGGTGGTACCACCACCTCGTTGCTAGTCATGACCACTTTACTAGTTAGTGTACTAGGGCCATTGTTAGCAGAGCTCTCAAGAGAGCAGCTCGGCTCTTGTGAACGATTTCGCACGGATTCCTTTGTTTGCATCGACATTTCCAGCGCTGCTGCCAGGTCGTCTTCCTCCTCCTTCGTCATCTGCCCTCCATTCTTTGCCAATAGCAGGTGCTCCGGCGTGCCGTGGGGGCCGTCGGCGGGCGAACCCAAACTGGGGGAGGCGGCTGCGGAGGATCCGCACGAGGGCGGCACCACTAAAAAACTCTTCGAATGTTGTTGCTCTTTCGCGTTGTTCACAACGGGCTGTATACACAAGGGGTCGTTGGGATCAAAGAAAGGCGACTGCGCTTTTTGAACATGTCCAGAAGCCGCCGAAGCCACTTCTTTCCCGCTCTCGTAACTCTTTAATGCTCCACTCCTCTCCCGCTCTCGTAACTCTAAAATGCTCCACTCCTTTTCGCGAACTCTCCACCTTACCGCAAATTCGCGCGCGATCCTCTCCTGCATCTCCCGATCCCCGTCTGCGTCCTCGATTTCGTTTTTCAAAGCTCGCCAACCGTATTCCTTGCCGTCGCGGAATTCGGCGTCAGGGTGACCCTCCGCGATCATGTGGAGGATTGTACAGTGACTCTCTTCGCCCGGCGCGAGACTCGGAAGAGGGCAATCAGGATGCTCAGGTGACCACTCTTGGGAGCGCCAGAGCTCCATCTTTGCCAGAAATTTCATCATCGAAAGCCTGGTGCTCCACCTTCGTTCGAATTCGCGCGCGATGCCCTCCTGCTTCTCGTGGTCCCCTTCGGCGTCTTCGATTTCGTTTTTCAAAGCTCGCCAACCATACTGCTTACCATCGCGGAATGCCGCGTCCGCGTAACCATCCTCCGCGACCAGCTCCAGAATCGCCGTGTGGCTCTCCGCACCCGGCGTGAGGCTCGGCAGCGGGCACTGGGGATGCTCCGGTGACCACACTGTGGAGCGCCAGAGCTCCATCTTTTCCAGAAATTTCGTCATCGAAATGATGTTTTTTTCTCTTCCAGAAATGATCTCGTTAAGTGCCCCCGCAATACTAGTTTCTTGTTGTCTCGTACCTGCAGACGGCTCTGTCTTAACATTTTTCGGCTCTGCAGTAACTACCGGAGAAGAAGACATCTGCTGCTGCTGCTGTCCTCGAGACATTTGTTCCAGAAGTTCTCTTTGCATGTGCAGCTCTTCGGGGGGAATCTCGGCAGCGGCCTCTCCCAGCGTGCGACCACTGGTGCCCCGAACTACCCTGTCCGGGCCCCCTCCGGCGGTGCCCCCTGCGTTTGGTAAAATACTACTCTGTGCTCCTCCCGCCATCATTCCGTTATTATACAAAGCATTCATGTTAACATTATTGCTGCCACCACCATTCATCTTCGAAAGCGCGTTGGCAACCATGCTGGCTTTCGCTGGATCCTCGTGCCGCAACACGTCGTAACAGTTTTTCATCGCAGGGTCGTAGTGCGGGGACGTCTTCTTGATGTAGGGGACGAAATGCGTGCTGGCGGCCTGGCCTTGCTGGTCCGCGTCGGCAAAACCGTCCTGGTTTCGCACGAAAATCGGGCCGCCCAATTTCTCCGCGAGCTGAAAGAGCTTTTCCTGCCCCTCCTGCTTGTCGTACCTATAATAAATGGAAAACTTCTTAATCCTGCCAAGAATATATTATTCATACTATTCAATATATACCTAGAATACACACACAGTGTCAACAAATATTTCAATAGCCAACAATGTTCTGCAAGCATATATCATAGCGTTCACAATGACGAATTAAAAGACCAATTTAAATTGAAAGGAATTCAAAATAGGGTTAATACTCGGTCTTCATCATTTCGGGAAACCGGTCAGGCCCGTCGATCGGCGGAAAGATTTCCCATATCTATTGAAATTTATTATTTTTCCGAAATATTATGATACCGTTCGTTTTTGCGATTTTTTTCCTCACTACTCATAGATCCGTTTTTATACCATTCTATACCTGAATGGGACTCTATGCTTTAGCCTTTACCCTTATTTATACACTCTATAAACATAACTGCGACGATAATCATATCTGTTTTGACATAATATTCGGAGGACGCTGCAAACTGACATAGTAAAATCCAGTTTTCTTGATAAACACCTGTTTCGTGCTGTCATACGTCAGGACAACTTTGTTCAACAAGCTCGCGGTCCAGCTCTGTTTTTTTTTTTTTTTGATTTTAGAGTATGTGGCTATATGCGGCTTATCTCTTACGTAATTTTGTGACATGCACGCATCGATACACCGTGTCGATCCCTTACTAGAAGCGAGTCGTTGATTTGGTAGCAATTTGTGGCGGGTGAATTCGTTATGAAGTGCTGAGATACTGTGAGATAGGGCAGCTATAATCGAATACACAATCAATGTCGGTCGATTATTTACACCTATCTAATATATAAATATGAAAGACAACATTTACACAGCGTCAACAACAATTTGCCCTCGTGTATAGTGGAAGCGTCCCAGGTTCGTAGTTCCCGCCAACAGATTCAGAACATAATTATGGGACAACAATTGGATGGAAAAAAAATAGGACCATCTCCTGATCGCGCACCCAGCCCGTGTGCTGCTCCGCGAACTTCATCAGATTCTGCATCCCATCCATGCCGAATCCGAAAGGGTTCGCCATTGCGGCGCCCTGTTGTTGCTGGGCGAGGAATTTGTTCGTCGGGGTGCCGCCCCCACCGACCGGCGAGCTCGTTTTCCGGATACGAGAGATGGCCAGCCGCTTTTCCTCGCTGTCCTTGCCATGGACCTCCGCGAACTCCGCGAGGCGGTCCCGGAGCGCCTTTTTTTAGTTTCGATCATGACATAATTTCGTGGTATGTACGCAACGCTAGGTTTGTAGATCTTTGACGGAAGAATTTCGTTGATCGGGTAGTGATTTCTGGTGGGTGAAGTCGTTATGAGGTGTTAAGGTACTGTGGGTGATAGGGTGGCTTGGTAGATACCTCAAGGGGCCCCACAACATTACATACTCTATTTTAGTTTCTTTATAATATAGTTTCCATGAATGATTTTATTATGCGCTTTATTACAATCATTGACCCAGAAAGAGATCATCGTTCGGAAGGAATAATATTGGCATGATTGACTACAATTGCATGGTATGAACTACAAAAGCATACAATATAGACATTTACAAAATGTACTTGTGCACGCGTGTTCCGATCCCCACCGTCAGGAATACCCGGCGGGTAGAAGCCGAATCGGTCAAAGAACGCTTCGTTCACACTGATATACCTGTGTTTTAATTCGTTTACACTGATGTAACTGATTTTTTTTTTTTTGTTCACACTGATTTTTTAATTTCACAGTAGAAAGATCATATAATATTGCCATTATCATGGGAAGTAACTTCACGTATTATATATATACAATTAGCGCTGACGTTCCTTGCTCAGAAACTGTCTGCAATCATTTTGCAAATATAGCAGAGAAGGATGTTATTCATAAAAAACCAGCAATCTCCCCCGGTCCCACTGCCCATTTCTTGGGGCACGAGTTCATCTAAGGTGCTTTTCCACTTGTGCTCGATCCACTTGTTCGCCCACAGATGTTCTTGAACACCACCTCAGATGTGATAGTGTACTGTCTATTATACTGCACACTACGTAAATAATATTCTGCACTACTCCAGAATCAATAATAATATCCTGTCTATGTAATTGTTATCATATTAAAATTTCTATTTCATGCATGGAAATGATAGTTTGGAAAAAAATGACCCGCTGCCATTGCGCCCATAGCGTCACCGCCTGTAGCGCCAAAGCCAAACTGTGGAAACTGTGGCTGCCCAAGCAGCCCTCCTCCTGCTGTCCCTCCTGTTGTGGAGCCTCCTCCCGTAGTGCTGCTACCGAAAAGACCACCAACGCCCCCTCCCGCCGTAGTAGCTGAAAAACTACCCGAAGAGGCACTACTGCCGTAAGCACCGGAATGGGCCCCTTTTCCGAATGCGCCCCCGCCGAATAAAGAATTC
>Ga0099797_101027_pt1 | contig 15756 bp, 11 predicted proteins | sample Uncmet_Sort48C_1_FD_89871 | JGI IMG/M metagenome (GOLD analysis project Ga0099797, IMG submission 89871) | Marine eukaryotic communities from CALCOFI LINE 67, Pacific Ocean - C012_Sort48C_1 | ecosystem: Environmental > Aquatic > Marine > Oceanic | place: Pacific Ocean: Monterey Bay | collected... | reverse complement strand
CTCCAAAACCAGCACGGCAACAGAATTCCTCGGATCGGAAGGAGGGCCTTTCGTCCATTCGAACGCAGACACATCCTCCGAACAGTCGGACAGCGCAAGCCGGAATCCGTTTTTCAACCGCCTCGAAACCGAAGTTGGCAAATATATGGGTATAAGGGCGGACAAAGTGGAGGATCAAAAAGAAAAAGGATATCTCTGGTTTCTCGATGGGGTGGCGTTTCAGAATAGTGCTGTTTCAGTCAAGAAGGTTGCCGTAAAAAGCAGTGCAGTGAGTAATATTCCTTTCTGTGGAGTTTGTTGAGGTCTCACTAATTGCTGTTTGTTATTTGAGGAATTGTCAATCTGATAGTGACCAGTCCCGTGGAGTATTGTTGCTGGCGTGCCACTCGTGCGGGCCTAGGAGAGGGATCTCGTGCTGCGGGACTTCTTTCTTTGCGACTCGTGCTGTTGATTCGACCCGTGCTGCTCGTCGATGGTTGGTTGTTGCTGTCGAGTCTCGACTGCTGAACTTGAAGAAGAATGATTCAGATTGCTGGCGTCCTTTGGGTCTTTGAGCGTTATCGTCACGAGTAACGAGAACGTAAGTGACTAAGTCACAACCGTAACGAAATGTCAATGAACTTTTGCAGAAAACTCAAGCTCAATGATGACAGTCTTCCGAGTTTTTTTTTTGGACTTCGAGTTCAGAATTCGAAATATAATTTTTGTTGGGGATTTGGAGGAAGTTGGAACAGAGAATTTAGAAACGAAATACAGACTAAATAGAAGAGCTTTTCAAGTCTAGGCTTTTGGAGAGAGGAATAATTTGTAAGTGCCCTGCAGAACAGGGACACAGGAGGGAAGAAGAAACGTAGTTTGGAAATCGAAGGAATGAAATACGTTGTAGTAATCGAAATCGAAGGAAGAGAACTGCAGTTTGGATTCGAATGAAGAATCAGTCGTAGTTTGAATTCGAATCAATAGAGAATGAAGAGGATAATACTTTGACTTCGAATGAAGACGAGAATAGAGTTTGAATTTCAATAAAACAGGCCTGGATGGATGAGATATTCAGGGAAAATCAATTGAGAATGACAATCGAATGCTTGGCAAATTTCAGAATGCTTGTCAATTTGGAATTCAAATTCAGTTTCTTGGGTGTACTGAAAGTTAATCACTCAAATTCAATTGAAACTGCTCCACTTCTTGCCTCAGACTGTGGCGTTCCAAAATCGAGCACCCAATTCAACCAAAATGGATTCGTGACGATATAATTTGTTGCAAAAAATAATCTTGCGAATGTACAATAATTCAATCTAAGGAGTACACTTAGCACTAAGGATCATCTGTCTAGTTTCTTGTCATTGAGCACTGCAACCCGTAAACAAAGATCAAATTTCAAAAAAAGATCAATTTCAAATATTATCTCTCATCTTGTGAAATTGCACGTAAACATCAAATGCCGCTTGACAATGCCAAAAATGAAATAGAAACGCAAACAAAATTCCCACACTGAAAGCAATTCAAGGGTTGAGAAAGTATTTTCCTTCAACAAATCACTTTTGCCACAACTCGGACGCAATATACGACCATTCTGCAGCTTGAGAAAATTATTTTTGTTTTGAAGTCCTCTCGTCGTGTTTTTTTGAGATCATTACTCTCGTCGTGTTTTGAGATAATTACCGTCGTCGTGGTTTGAGGTAAGTGCTCTCGTCGTGGTTTGAGGTAAGTACTCTCGTCGTGTTTTGACATACTCTCATCGTGTTTCGAGGCAATTACGTTCGTCGTGTTTCGAGGTAATTATCCTCATCGTGTTTCGAGATAATTACTCTCGTCGTGTTTTGAGATCATTGCTCTCGTCGTGTTTCGAGATAATTGCTCTCGTCGTGTTTTGAGGTAATTGCTCTCATCGTGTTTTGAGATCATTACTCTCGTCGTGCTTCGAGGTAATTACTCTCGTCGTGTTTCGAGATCGTTACTCTCGTCGTGTTTCGAGATCGTTACTCTCGTCGTGGTGTGAGGTAATTACTCTCGTCGTGCTTCGAGGTAATTACTCTCATCGTGTTTTGAGGCAATTACTCTCGTCGTGGTTTGACGTAATTACTCTCATCGTGTTTTGAGATCATTACTCTCGTCGTGTTTTACACGTCTCTCCTCGTGTTTTGATATCATATTCTCGTGTTTTAAGAGTTCTCTTCTCACGTTTTGAGAGTCTAGTTTGAGACTTTCTCTTTGTACGACATGTCAAGTACTGTCTCCCAACCTTGTTAACTTTTGAGCTGCAGAGGCCATGGCTCTATCTCATGGATGAAACGGAAGCCGCTTCTGTCGGCTTTAACTCATGAGATCCGTGAGCCAGATATTTACTCATATTGACACCAAGGATGGAATGGATGCGAACTGTCAACTGACATAATCAGATACATCATCCTAACAAATATCCAGACTCCACGATGTTGCTCTATTTTTCTGGAGAAAAACTCTGCTAGCTTTGACGATAATAATCTCTGAAGAAACTTGAAATAATAACTGAAAGTTTGAAATTACAACTCGGACTCGTGGCCAGTCAGTCGGTCAATCATGACGGTAGAATAGTACTGCGTCATCCGGAGGATGACAGGATATACCGCACACAACGGAGAAACCAAACCAACAACAGCTAGTAGTCATTGCAAATAGGATAGAGTCAGACATACACAAGACGTTTGTCGTTGCTCGGCAAAACAAGAGCTCAGTCAGACCGACGCGCGACACGATCCAGAAGGATCGGCGTGCGAGCATCTCGTCTCCTATACTGCCGTCTTTGTTGTCTTTGTCTTTGTTGTCTTTGTGTTGACAATCCTATATTTGGTAGCTGTCTGGTTGGAACCGCACTCGACTGCATGATCAGTCACCTCATGTTAGATCTTACTCCTGAGTCTCTCAATGACTACAGCCCGCTAAACTATGCTATTATTCGTTTGCCCATCCGTCCCCAGTCTCCTTTTCGGAATGACACTACATTCCGCCCTTGGACATGACACTTCATGGAAAATTTACTGGGCGACTTTTACCATCGTAATAATAATACGTATGGCATTGCCATTGGCGAGGCTCTTCGCAGCCTCTCAGGCAATAACTAAGGCAACAACTACGAATAATAAAACGACACAGCTGACTTTTTGGATTTTTTCAGATATTAGACCCACGGGGTACCTAAACCCACTTTTTGAAGGCCTCAGATCTTTTTTTGCTCACGCAATCCGTTCAGGCTTGAGCTGATTCAGATTACCGACGTTTTTGGTTTTTTGATTTTTCTGCTGTCAACTGGACGTCATGGCTGGGCTTCTTGTTGGCTCAAGAAATTCCTATCACAATAGTCTAACAAACCGAAACATCTCAGATCTGGCTCAAATATAATGCTCGAAAATGGTTCTTCCACACTGACGGTATACTACCGTTTTGATTCGATTCAAACAAGTGACTAACGCCTGACTTCTGAAAGTAAATATTTGCTCGCTCTGTAAAGAGTCTGGATATCATCACAAGGAATGAACGAACGGATCGTTCAGCCATTCTCTGTAAGAGATATTCACGACCTAGGTCTTCTTTTTTCCGTCATCTCAGTTTTCTGATTCGTTTTCGAAGTGTTATTACTTTCCTTGTCATCCGAGATATCATCACTGTGAAAAAGAAAATCCCATCGAGCTAACTTTCCATTGAGCTCCGATTTGTGCCGTTGTTTCTGAATCTCTCGGCTTGCGATAGAGACGAAGTGCCATCAACATGCCAGCACACTGTACCAGTCGTTCTTGGAATCCTGTAGAGGTTGTTGGGGTCTCGCTGATTACCGCTTGTTATTGGAACTTCAGAATTGTGACCCTGCGCGCAGTCTCCTGCGATGCAATTACGATTATTGGCATGCTACTCGACGGCACTTGGAAATGGAGCTCGTGCTGCGGAGTTTCATTCTGTGTGACTCGTTCCACACGATTGATTCTGTCGATTCGATTCGAATTTCTGAAGAAGAAGAATGATTGCTGGCGTCATCTTTCAATCTTTGTCGATACGATACCTTGCGTGAAGTTAATAGATATACGTGTGTAGTAATTTCTTGTAGGAAAACAGTCTTCCGAATCTTGGGATTCGAGTACTTTTCTGATGTTCAGACTTCGAAAATAGAATTGTCGTCATTTGTTGGATCCGGCAACTCCATTGAATTTGGAGACTGCATTGGAAACTGCATTGAATTTGGAGACTGCATTGGCAACTGTGTTGGATTTGGAAACTGAGTCGGAAACTGTATTGGATTTGGAAGATCTGTAGGAAAAAAAAATGGACTTCGGAGGATCACACGAGCCGACTCAGAAGAGTTCACCCATGACTGGTCCAATGGTTGGCAACGCACAGTTTTTTTTTTTGATTGTGCGTAACGAGCTATTTATTGAATTCTGCAGAATCTTCAGGATTTGAATTTTGCTGTCGTCGTCTCGTCGCGGTGCAGACCGCGTCTTAGTCTAGTGCTCAGCAATTGCAATAGTAGCGGTTGGAGGTGTGCCTTGGAAGAATATCTGCAGTAGTAGTGGTTGGAGGTGTGCCTTGGAAGAATATCTGCAGTAGTAGTGGTTGGAGGTGTGCCTTGGAAGAATATCTGCAGTAGTAGTGGTTGGAGGCTTGGAAGAATATCGGTGATTGTGTGACTTGGAAGACCAGGAACATTTCTACTGTGCATCACATTAACACAAAATGACTTAGCCACTTTTTGATCTTCCAATCCTACTTGCTCCTTTATTTTCTTATTTTGTTGCCGCATTATCTTGCTGCACTTTTTTTCATGTTGATATCGTGGGTTGTCAATAAGTTGAACTTTCAGAATTTCTGAGAGTCAACCATATCAGCGAGAGTATGAGGATTAGTATCCGCGAGTGGGAGGGCTGCTTCAGAAGTTTTTCTATCACAGCTACGACGTCCCATACCGGCTTCGAGATCAATGTACTCATCTTCTAATCCTTCACGTTCCTCCTTCTTGCTTTCTTTTGCCGCGCAACAGCCTTCTTCAGAACCACACTCATCGTTATTTTTCCAGCATTTCGGCTTCATCAGTTGGAAGAAAAGAAGAGCGCCGATGACGATGGCGATGAAACCAACCTTCTCGCCCCAGAAAGCGAATTTGTTGATATCTAATTTCTCTTGCTTAGCCTTCGCCCACGAGTAGAAGCAACCCATGAGAATGAGTTCTATGCCCCAGAAAAAGATAACGCGGCAGTATTCGAGAAGAGCTCGAGCTGCGGCAGAGAGGTATTTTGTGATGGATGTACCCGAAACACCTGTGCCGAGTCGTGCGAGCATGTAGATGGGGACCATAACCCAGAGAGCCCAACAATGCTGCAATTGGTAAACTGATTCCTTAAAATTATCCAGCTGTCCTGGCACGCGAAAGACAAACATGATGCCTCCTGCAATGACACCTAAGAAAACCCCAAAGACTCCCTCAATACCAACAACAAGCATAGGCGGCGTGTGTGGCAACTTCTGGTAGATTTTTTCTTCCATTGACCCCTGGAACGCGTTGGAGAGACTGCCAGCAAACAGCAGCAGCACGCCAAGAAGATAGTTTCTGTCATCATCACTATTAGCACCATGAGGCTCAAGTTTGTCTTTGGAACTTAGCTTAGCCTTCTGGTTATCATTATGTGTACTGGGCACGAACTCTAAGTCATTGAGCAGGCCAAGACTACATCCGATGACTATTAAACCCGTTAGCGCTATTGCAATCCCAGTCCATTGCGATTTTCCAAATACCCGCGTCCTGAACACGAATCCCGATAAAATTCCAATCCATACTATTCGACCGCCTTTAATCATCGAAAACGTGGTCGTTGATTGCAGAAGTTTGATGCCCATGGTATTCAAATATGCGCACAGAAAATTGAAAAAACCGGGCACAAAAAATAAGCAAAGCTCGACACGCCAACCGCGGGGATGAGCATCATTCTCGATGGAAGATTTTTGCTTCGTTTCTGCACATTGGGCAACTTCATTTGAGGGCTGATCGTCAGAAATTAGCTGTGCCGTAAGTAGTTGTTGTGATTCCGTTAGTAGTTTTTGTGATTCCGAACTGTGGATCAAGTCCCTATCGTTGTGCGCATCCCTGTCGTCGTCTAGAGATTTACACTGCTGGACATTTTCATCGTCATTTTCGTGCTCTTCCGATCTTCCGTCATTGTAATTATTTTTTTCTTCCCCATCATGCTTTTTCCCTTTTTGCCACTTTCCTTCGAAATCGGGGAAGAAACCGCAAAGAGTCCCAAGGAGAAATACCCAGAATGCGAGGCCATCGCTTCCAACCGCAATGATCAAGAAAAGCAGATCGCCGCTGAACTTTTCCGGAATAGCGTCGGCTCTCTTTGGAGCTTTGACGTCATGCACGTACTTGTGGAGAAGCATGTTGATGCTTCCGAACAAGAAGTAGCACGCTATCACAGAAAGAGTCTTGGCATTGCAAATCTTATTGCCCTGAGTCTGCCTGACGCTGTCAGGCACTGTCTTCCCACTTTGCATCATCCTTGATTCAAAGTTTTACTCAGTGAGTTTGATTCAAAATTCAGTCTCACCGGTAGTAGTTCAAAGTTCTTGTATTTGAGAAAATCGAAGCTGTTTGTTACAATTGAAAGTATTCGTCTCCACTGTATCTGAGAAAATCGAGGGTGTTGTAACAACAGTCAAGACTTTGTGTCTCCACTGTGATAATTTGAGAAACTCGAGGATAATTGTTGACTCTAAGAGTTTTAGTGACTCTCCAATATACGATACTTGAAAAGATTGCGCCAATTGTGGCTCTGTTGAGTGGATGAATTTCAATTGATCGAACTCGTTTGGAAGTTTTCAGAATGCAAAATATTGCCGAAAATTATCTCAGAAATTGATGAGATATCTATTGGAAATTGGAATGAAGAAACACTTTCAGAAGATGCTGTAAATGCAAGATTGTGAAAATTTTTTAGGGCTCTAGTTTTGACTTTGAACGAAAATTGCCTGGCTGTGAGATATTTTTGGAGAAGAATGAGTCAATGATTGAGAAATTTTTGGAGAAGAGAATGCTTGAGAAAATTTTTGGAGACGAATGCTTGACAAATTTTTCGAGGGAGATTTTTGGAAACGAAATCTGAAATGAGAATTGGTTTTTGATTGAAAAATCTTGACCCGATCAGTCAGTCAGTTAGTTAGATCGATGATGACCGTTACAATTATAGCTCATTTGAATTATTCATGATGAAGAATACGCCCCGACTTCCTGACCTGTAGGCTGTCATCAATGATCAGTGGCCGAAATTATTATCGACGCACTGAATACCACACAACCACTGTTACAATGATACTATTCCTGAGACAAAAAATGACTGGAAATCTCATCTTGCAAATTGGACTCCTGACTTGGTTCATAAATTTATCACTCTGAAAATAAGGACCAGACTTGTAAGTTGCAATCCATAAACTCTGTCAATGGTTCCACTCATCATCTTGCAAATCAGAATATCACGAAAAAGGCAGAAGAGCAGAAGAAAGCTGAAAGAAACCAGACCGGGCTGTCTTGCGAATATAGAACGATAATCAATGTCGAATAAAAGCGGAATATTTCTGTCAGAATCAGATAAATTAGCCTTCCCGCGGGGAATGAAATTCCGAGACAAATGGAATCATTTCCCCACCCAGACTACAATCACCGTGAGATTACACGCGTACTCGTACGGTTTTGCAGCTCGCGTGGCCTTCGGATTAATGTTCTCAGAATCTTGCTGGCGTGTGCATCTCCGGCCTCATCGTATGATAATTGATTGCAGCAGCCTTGTGACGATGTTGTTCTGGTGTGATGCAATATCTGACTAATGAATCCGATTCCACGACCTCAAGGGGCTCCGACTAATTGGTCAGATAAATAATTTGTCAGGGATAAATTCCGAGAGAAATTCCGAGACAAATGGAATCATTTCCCCACCCAGACTACAATCACCGTGAGATTACACGCGTACTCGTACGGTTTTGCAGCTCGCGTGGCCTTCGGATTAGTAATGTTCTCAGAATCTTGCTGGCGTGTGCATCTCCGGCCTCATCGTATGATAATTGATTGCAACAGCCTTGTGACGCGGTTGTTCTGGTGTGATGTAATATATAATCTCACTAATTAATCCGATTCCACGACCTCAAGAGGCTCCGACTAATGGGTCAGAGAAATAATCTGTCAGGGATAAATTTCGAGAGAAATCCCGAGACAATTTGAATCATTTCCCCACCCACCAAGATTACAATCACCGAAAGACTACACACGAACTCGTACGGTTTTGCAGCTCGCGTGGCCTTCGGATTAGTAATGTTCTCAGAATCTTGCTGGCGTGTGCATCTCCGGCCTCATCGTATGATAATTGATTGCAGCAGCCTTGTGACGCGATTGTTCTGGTGTGATGTAATATCTCACTAATTAATCCGATTCCACGACCTCAAGAGGCTCCGACTAATGGGTCAGAGAAATAATCTGTCAGGGATAAATTTCGAGAGAAATCCCGAGACAATTTGAATCATTTCCCCACCAAGATTACTATCACCGAAAGACTACACACGAACTCGTATGATTTTCCAGCTCGCGCGGCCCGGGGTAAGGCTTGACCTTTGGACTAGTCCTCGAGTTCATTGATGGACGGAATAAAATCATAACAATCATCTACGATCGCATATTCCCGCAGAGAGAAATGGACAGAGAGAAATTGGGCCACTTCCGTGCGATCTTGAAAGTCACCACAGTTTTTCTGCACAAGGGTCAGACTTCGTGTAGCAATATGACGCCCACAAATACCCACACACACTGAATCCTCCAATGAACAATCGACCCAGCTACAAAGCGTGTGCTAATCCCCCTCGTACTGCATCTCCAGATAGTCCCTTTTGGTCTTCCGAAACGCCACTCGTAGCCATCCCGTAATCGTGAAGAGAGAAAGAATACGTTATGCCAATTCCACAACCACAGGTCCCAAATCAATGGACTAGCACTTTTGCCATGCCAATGGCAAGTTTCCGCCTCTTCCCCTAATTGACATTGGAAATCGCAAGTTATCCATGGACTTCACAACCTAGATTATTCTGACAACGAAAGACTCTAAACAACCTCCTGGATTGTTGTGACAATGAATGACTCGAACACAAGTTTTGCATTTATGCGAAGTAAAAAACATGAATTGCCAGGCAAAAAACATGGTTGTGTTTGCATTTATACGAAGTCTGCTCTGCAGAGCAAACAATCCTGTCGTCCGCAATTCTCTGAGACTGTAGTCACAATGATCTTGCCTCAGGTACTTGAGAGCCAACAGTCCTCCTCTCGCTTGCTTACTCTGAAGAGGTCAATGACTTGTTGTCTGTGGAACCAACGACCCTCCTCTTTTTTGATCGCTCAGACTCTCCTAAAAGACTGACGAAATCGTCTTTCCCCTATACATATGACATACGATTTGTCTATATACGTTTGTCAATGTCGACAGCAACACCGCTTCAGAGATTGTCAACTTTAGACTTATGAGATCCTGTCTCTGTCTTATCATTTGGGACACGAAAATCCCGTCTCTGTCTTATCATTTGGAAAACGAAAAGGAAACCACCTTCGTTCGAAGCATGCTTCAAATTCTGGTTTCTGATCGTCCCTCTTGCTCCCGCTAGTCTTCTGTCAGAGATCCTGGCTCTGATGTATCATACACGAAAATCATAAATGGAATCGTCTCCGTGACTCGGCATCTTGTTTGAGGTTATCGTCACGAAGAATCAAAGAGAAGATACATCTCAACGCTGAATTCAATTTCTGGACATCAAAATTTGACCTCTCGGAAATCCAGATGTCAACTCACAATTTGGAATTCAATTGGAGACGTCGACCGGTCCCTGATTCACACAGGGTCTCAACTTTCTCACTACGATTCAACATCATAATAAACCTCAGGAATGACTCCTCATTTCCATCGAAGTCGTGTTTTCGTCATAACGAAATTACTTACCCCCGGTATGAAATCATGTCAGGACTCAGCATCCTGTTTTGTCAAAGATTATGAATACATATCGTGTCAATCAGTCAGTTGTATGAAAAGGAAAAAACATGCCGAATCTCATTGGAATCGGAATTCAAATTATTCTCTAGGATGTCAAATTATGCTCTAGAGTTAATGCTCTAGACAGAGGTTTGCCTCGAAAGCAAGGACCTTCTGTCAAGGAAGAAAATGGAAACACTGAGAATTTCGAAATCACCTCGGAAATTCGTTTCCATTGCCAATCGTACTGCCGAAGCCCATGAATATTTGATCACTCCTGTGTCAATTATCCGCAAAATGGCACTTGCAGCAGCGATGAGCAAACGAAGTTATCCAGTCAGAATCTCAGATGTCTGACGTAGATGCTTGAAGAAAGACAGAGTCATACTCTAAATAAAACCATGTTCGTCTCCTTGCTAATATCATGCGCTTCCTGTATATTTCATGCCTCCTGTATATTTCATGCCTACTTTTGTTCAGTCCAGTGTTAGAATGAGTCGCCCGAGGCTTTTCCTGAAGCCTCAAGCTGTGCCCGAGCTTTCACCGTTTTGTTTCTTGTTGAAAGACGCTCCAGGCTCTCAAACAGAGTCTCGACCTCCTGCCCATATGGATCTCCTGCCCATATTGGTCTCCAATCTATATGGGTCTTGCCCATATTGGTATCCTGCCCACATGGCATATGGATCTCCAATCCATATGGAGCTCCTGCCCATACGATCAATGCAATGCATCGTTGCGAGATATGCAGTGCATCGTTGCGAAACGGTGCCGAGATGGAGACTCGTTCCGGTTCCCATCGGAATGAAATTGACATGAAAACTTCAGGCCTCATTCTCCAAATATATCCAGACCAAATATACAGATCGAATATACAGGTCGAATCAGGACTCATTACATGTAAATTCTTTCTCTTCTGTCTCTCTTCTATACGGTTACCCTACAGATTGTAAATCCTTTCTCTTATGGACCTAAAGGTTGCAATTGTATCTTACGTGCTCAAATTTTTTAACATGGAGTTTCACTATGTCAATGCATACATCTTAAAATCAGCACACTCTCCGAAATTTTTTTTCTCGTGCAAATCTAATGAATTTGAAGGGTATCACGAAGGCCGAAACCTTGACAATGGACCCGATGAAGACAATATTATATGACCCAATTGGATGGAGAATTTGAGACCGAATGGACCAAATGAAGACCAGAAGAAGACTGAAACCGCATCCGTCGGCTTTAAACTCATGAGGTCTTCAACCTCATGGACAGTCTTTCAAACTCAAAGACAGACTTTGGTAAGACAGACTTTGGCTCTGAGTCTACCTGAAATCATGAAACTCAAATTAGATCTCATCGAGTCGTCAGCTCTTTTTTTGAGTGACTCTCTTTGAGTCTGAGAGAATTCAGTGTTCAATCTTGGTCGAGCTATTTCTTTGGGTCAATATGAGTGTCGTGATTCAGATGACAAATCATGTGCTGGTCACTTTTTGCATTCTTTTTTCTCTTCTTGAAATAATATTTTGAAATTTTTGAAACTTGAAAGGGCTGCACAACAGTTATAGCCTAGGTCCGGACTCCATAACTTAAACTTGTGGAGCTTTAAGTTTTTGCTTCCAGACATTGTGGACCAAAAACCCCACAAGAATCGAAGAAGACAGGATGTCTGGAACGAAATGGTGAGAATGTTTTCCGGGATAATCCCGGAACTCATGACACCGATGTGCTCTGAAAAAAAATATTTACACCAGCCCCACACCAGATGGCATAGCGACAACAGGTGTTCATGTTCGCATTACACCTCTTTTTCACCCGCGACTCCGTAACGGAATGTATACGAAGAACCCTGAATCTCAAAGACTTCGACTGGAAACTCACATGGAGTCGTGACGCGACCACTGATTGCAACGCTCCAATGATCAAAGTTTGTTGAACTTTCTTGCCCGCTTGTGTTGAAAACAAACCACCCTTCCTTCTTATTGTGGCCGGAATATTTCCTCAGCAGCGCGTTGCCTTTCAGCTTCTCTGACTTTGGTATGCCGGCGAGATCTATGACGACGTCATAGCTTCGACTCTCAAACGTGGTTGTAGCCGGCGTGTAGGCGTAACGCTTTTGAAAACAATCCCAAGAATTCCTGGAAAAGTCTTGCACTTCCGAATTTTGTACCGCAACTTTTTTCACTGCTACAGGCTTAAGATCACTTTTGTCAAAGTACTGCAGTAGTGTATCAATTGCGGCTTCAGTATCTTTGTACTCCTTCGTGCTTGCAGGTTGTCCCATAATATACCCAAGCGCAATTTGCTTCAAGGAAGGAGTCTCTTCCAGTGAAGGACCCGCGGCCTCTTCAGCCGCGGCGGTACCAGTGGCGACAGGTTCAGAATCCACGAAAGTGGAAGTCGAAGACGCAACGTTTTCAGAAGGTTGGAATCCTCTAGGGACCTCAAGCCCCGAAGGACCTATGGCAATGCCATCCTGTTGCTGCGCCGGCATTCCGGTAATCATGGAGGACAGGTTCTGCAGACCGTCATAGTCCCCCATCTGTCGACTGAATGCAACGCAGGCGATTGACTTCGAGATCCCCTGAGTGTCGAAGACCTTGTGTATAAAGGGATAGATAGACCAATTGAGGGATGACTCTTTGTTTTTCACGTTTCGACTTTTTGTTGCCTGGCTCAACGAGATGTAGTCAGCGCGTCTGTTCAGCTGTGGAAATTTGACAATAAGGTCATACTGGTCCCCTGTGCCCTCAAAGTTCCCCTCTTCGTAGCGTTGTTCGTAGAAATTGACATTATTCTGTGTTTTTTTCACTGCTGGGTCTTTTACAGCGACTCTAACGATATTGACTTCCAAAGAAGCGAGGTCGACGAGTTTGCCCGTGCTGGTCTGCTTCTTGAAATAGTCGAAGAGCCACTGAATCGGGTCTTCGCCAGCTTTTTCCGGAGCACCCGACAAATACTCATTCACTTTCTCTTTGAGCTTGATTTGCCAAGCATGCAGATTGTCGGTTTGAGGCTGTTGCGTCTCAGGACTGGAGGTTATCTGAGCTAAGAGTCTGTCTTTTCGAGCAGAGGATTTTCCAGGGTTAGGGCGCTGAGGAGAAAGTAGATGAGGCAGCTTACTGTCAGCCTGAGATCCAAATCCTCTAGAAGCCCCAGAATCTGCAGCCAACGCACTACTCTGATCTCTTTCCCTAATCTTCCGCTGCGTTTCCTCAATATTCTTCAATAGTCTTGCATTTGTTTGCATGATTTCCATATTTTCTCGCAAGATTTGGTCTGTTCTTCTCTTTTCACTCAACAATTCATTTGAATTGCGCAGATCGTGATTTTTTTGTTGCAACAGTGCATTTTGTTGCAATACATTTGCATACTTCTCAGAATCAGGCCCATAAAATTCAGCTGCAATAGCTAGAGTCGCCAGCAATACTATCACACGTGATATCATTGAAATGACGTGACAGACCAAGGCTGCTCTTTTTGTCATCATTCTCGGAATTTCGTGCACTTCGGAAACAGTATGAGTTCTTCTGATTGCAGTTGCTCTTGTTGAAGTGGTGAGCTGAATTTGTAAGCTATTCTTGTTGCAGTTTTATGACCTTTGCTTGTTGAAGTACTGGCCTTTTCTTGTTTGAGCCTTTCTTGTTGGAGACTGTCGTGAGGTGCACTATCAATCCTTGCTGTTCGTTCGTATTCAATTGTGGTCTCCTGAACTCTTTGTTAATAGAATAAATCTTAGAATACTGATTGTGCTGCTCTGTAAGTTGCCAAGCCTTGTTCTCGTGCTTCTTGAGGGACCGTTGGACTGATGAAACTGGTTGAAGAACCTCAGTCGTCGTCAGGAAACAAATTTTGTGTCGAATATGATTTCTGTGACAAATCTGAATGACTTCAATCGTAGAGCCGATGACTGGGAGCTCGTTTCAAATTCTTGGAAGTTTCTCTTTGAAAACTTGCTGGCAGCTGTAAATTCTCTCAAATGTTCTTGAAATATGTTTATTGGAAATTGGAATCGGAATTCACGTGTCTCTCAGAGGAATCTGTGAGAATGAGAGAGGGTGTTGCAGGTGTTGAAGTTATCTAGTCTACGCTTTGAACGAGAACGCTTTGGCTGTGAGAATTTTTTGGAAATTTCAAATTGGATCATATCATTGATTGAGAAAACTTTTGGAAATGAGATTTTGTGATTTCAAAGGCAAATTCTTGACCTGGTCGATGATGACCGTTATACTCAATTTATTACGGGTAACGCAGCCGGACTTCCTGACCTGTTGATGTCCAAAATACTTTTCGCTGGTACATACTGCAGTCTGAAACTGCACACGACCTAGATCATCTCGCAAAAGGGACTCATCTCGCAAAATGGATTCTTGATTTGAATTATTCATCTCGCAAAATGGATTATTGACCTGAGTTATATCATCTCGCAAAATTTAAATGGATTCTTGACTTGAATTATTCATCTCGCAAAATGGATTCTTGACCTGCGTTATAACGCATGATAGACTCAACGAAAGGGCCATGCAACCCGTTATAATCTGTCCCAATGATAAACTCAATCACATTTACTTGAAAATCTTGCATTCAACTGATGAAAAAATCACTCCTGTACTCGGACACTCGTCAATATCGACTGGCACTCTGTCAATCATATGGCTTCGCTCAATAATCTTGCAAAATTTAAGTTGTTATGAAAAAGGGCCAAAAATCGAAATGAATTGAGTTCGGAATTCCCGCACAAAAGCGAAGTCGTCACATCGGCCGGCTCGTTCCTTCAACTTATCGCGCGAACCACAAGGCAAATACTATCTTCGCTGAAAACATAATCATTGAAGATTAGGACTGAGGAAAAAAACGGGCCCACGATGACTGCAATCGAATTCCCGTAAAGGTATAAACTCGCTGCACTTGGAAAAAGGTTCCTCCATTGAATCGCATCGACCACAATGGAGATACCGTCTGCGCTGATTATCATTTTGCAAATCAATCGAGAAAATGCGAAACACGCGCTGAGGATCCAGTCGCCATTTGAAATGAAAAAGAAAAAATGCATGGCTGTTCGCGCGATCTTGCCGATGGCACATGATATTAGATTACAGCGTTTGTTTGTGTGAATTTGCGATCTTGGTAATGGTGCAACAAATTCGATTACTGTTTGATGAACAAAAGATTTTCAATTACGACAGCAAGAACGTTTGTTTCACCCATTGGAAAATCAGCGGGCCTCCCAGACTTAACCTGCTAACCAGACATCGTCAATGTCATACAATGGAAAGCACCGTCAAAAGAAATTTGAATCGACGGCCATCCTGCTTCCTGTGCATGAGCAGTGTGTTGGCATTTGTCAGTCTCAGACGTCCAGGACTAGACTCCATCTCTGTGTCGGACTGTCTCCAGCTCACGGACCAGAATCCAACTGGAGACTACACTCCTACTCATAGGAACCCCTTCTGTTGTAACGTTTGCACAGGTAAATTGAATCTCAAATACCCAGCAAGAAACGAACTCTGAATGTCAGGTCGTTTTTTTATTCAAATTATTTTCCTGTAGTCAAGGGAAAACAAAGAAAATCAAGTATTTCGGACCGTTTGCGCGGCCCGGGCTTGGCCTTCAGATCAGTCCGCGAATTCATTGATGGACGGAATAAAATCATAACAAACTCAGTTGGAAAATGTTCCAAAGTGACGAAATTGTTTCTCCGGATGATGGGAATGAGACAATTGTTTGGGAAAAAAACTCAACTCTT
>Ga0099797_101026_pt1 | contig 15775 bp, 12 predicted proteins | sample Uncmet_Sort48C_1_FD_89871 | JGI IMG/M metagenome (GOLD analysis project Ga0099797, IMG submission 89871) | Marine eukaryotic communities from CALCOFI LINE 67, Pacific Ocean - C012_Sort48C_1 | ecosystem: Environmental > Aquatic > Marine > Oceanic | place: Pacific Ocean: Monterey Bay | collected... | reverse complement strand
CGAGCCACAAGGTCTTCAAGGCTATTGAAAGACCTGATGCATGCAGAAAGCAGACTTTGTAGACGCGGGGCGGTATCGAGCAAGGACAAAAGAACTGTATGCACATTGAACAAACAATGTAACGAGTACCCTATGTTTGCAAACATAATGAAAACATGTAAACATTACAGAAAAGTACAGGTCGGCAAAGTGTAACTATTACACAATATGTGTATATATATACGACCTGACAATATAGATGCAGGCAAAACATAACAGACAAGTATTGGTTACGAGTAGGTGCCTCATACAGGAACGACATAAGGTAACAAATATATATATATATATGATATGTATATACTCTAAACTTCAACATTGTCGATTCGACCCCTATTGTCGATTCGTGCGCCTGTACGTGTTGCGCGTCTGGGTCTGTGCGCAGGTGCGTGTTGCGCGCGTTGCACGCCCCATGGGCCCCATGGGCCCCATGGGCCCCATGGGCCCCATGGGTCTGTGCGGATGTGCGTGTTGCGTACGTTGCACGCCTGGGTTTTTCCGCAGGTGCGTGTTGCGCGTCCGGGTTTGTGCACACGTGCAAAACCTTGTTCTTAGGATTCGATTACAATTGAATGCACAATGCTGACGTTTAGAGTATATATATATATATATTTTGAATATTATATATATATACATATATGACATTGTGTCGGACCCGCTTCGACCCAGACCCGCTTCGACCCAAACTCTGCTCGCGTCACCCCGGTTGGCCCCACACCCGCTTCGCTCTAGATGTGGTTACCCGCTTCGCCCCAAAGCTTCTCCGACCTAGAGCGCGCACACATAAGCTGGCTTCGGAGCCCCACCAGGACGCGTTCCTAAAGCATTCCAGGCGGTGGCCCTCCTCGACAAGGTTTCCGGTGCTGATCCCAGGGCGAACCGTGCCTAGGTCGAAAATGGGTGGGCAAATGGGGGTGGGGCAAACCAGGTCTGCGGGAATAAGTTATGGGGCGAAGCGGGTCTGAAGCGAAGCTGGCCTGAGGTGCAACAAGTCTGGGGCGAAGCAGGTCTGGGGCGAAGAGGGTCTGGGGCGAAGAGGGTCTGGGGCGAACCGGGTGGGGCGAAGCGGGTGGAGCGAAGCGGGTCTGGGTTGAAGCGGTTCTGGGGCAAAGCGGGTCTGGGGCGAAGCGGGTCTGGGTAAAGTGGGCTGCGCCGAAGCGGGTCTGGAGTGCAACGATTTTCTACCAATCGCACATATTACATAAATATGTGTGATTGGTTTGATTTATTTGTTTCTGTATGATGTTGTACTTGAATTAATGTAGATGTTGCCGTCCCTGCCAATGTAGCCTTCATTCTAAGACAAGGTCTAGCACACAATACAAACTGGAACAAGCAACACATGCCAAATCGATCGGTGTTATATGAAATTAATCCGGAGTCTGTGAAATATTAAAAACACATATACTTTCTTGGATTTCCCAAATGTGTGTCATACATACTCCAGGGCCGCCTATGATTTCCATCGTAATCAATGCAACTATTTTTGCAATGTTGATTTTACAGTTTACTCAGAGGGGTGTGTATTTTTTCTCGCGAGTGAGGTTGGCCATATCTGGCCTCTCGGTGAAGCTGCTCTCATTCAGCTGCACAGCCATGGTCGCACCAATTCTCATTTCTTCTGCTTTGTCTTGCTGCTGCTGGGCTGATCGAGATCAAGTGTGAGGTGTCTCGCTCTCGTGTCCGTGTCGGGGGACTCAGACTAAATGAGCTAGCACCATGCCCAATGTCAGACCAGGCTCCAATTGGGGATTTGTCTCAACTTCGGAACGAACCGGCGGGTATATCCACTACTATTGCAATGTGTTGGGCCTGACGGCAGATGTGCAGAAAAGAGCAGGTGAATCAAAACACAAGGGATGGTATGACTCCTCACACTAGTTTCCATGTGATTATTGAGAAAACGATGCCAGCTGCGGATCTCTTGAGGGCCCCGCTTTGTAGCTTCTCCCCATGCTGACGTCTTTTTTGCGACTAATAGGAAATCTACAGGACTTCTGTGCCCCACAACTGCGGGCAAGCCATTTCAGCGAATTGTGTGCTGCATTTGAGTGGCCAAGGTGATACTTTGGGCTAAATGAGCTCTTTGACGTGGATCTGGTGAGCTTTCATTTTGAACTGCACCTTCGGAGGACAAGGCAACTTTTGTCTCCGAATGGCTATGTAAGGAACAAGCTTTTTTCATTGTGTAGCTCTTCAACAGGCGTCGCATCTTAAGAGCAATAGGTCGCTAAGCAAGAACGACAGATAAAACTCCTAGCTAGCTTGAAGGTACAGGGTTTTAGAGCCTAGAGTAAACGAATTAGTCGGATGATTTAGAGTCGGATTCTCCGAGGGAAGACAACTCTTCTAACGGCTGATCTTCAGCATGCTATGTAAGGAACAAGCATGACTACAAATCTAAATTCCATCGCACTCCAATAGTCAACCAGCCAGGCAACAGCCAGCCATCAAGCAGTCAGCTAGCCAGCAGCAAGCCAGCCAACTAGCCAACTAGCCAACAACAAACCAAGAAGCCTGCAAAACAAATAAACTAACTATGCTTGGCCTTGAGAAACATCAATGGGAATGAAAAGGCGATTGACTGAAATTTCCGAAACAAACAAACCCTGTGTGACACAATGCGACAACAATGCGAATTCGACTCGTCACATTCCCTTTGCATAGATGTCGCAATTATGTCGCATGTCTGCTACACACATGTACAACAATTGTCTCAATTACTGACGATTCCAGATCAGTACTGCATGCAGTTTGCATTATTGTTGCTTCTTCTATTTCGCATGTATATCGCACTTTCGGGGATATTCATAGCTGGCATTTCCCATTTTTGTTAGGGAGGCTTTTGAACACCTTGTCAATGCCGTCAAGCTTACAATTATGGTCACAATGTTCCTGCAATTCAAAACTGGGAGGATGGTCAAGGTTCGAGTTTGAACCGGCAATTCTTTGCCCAAAGGCGAGCGGGCATACCACCAAGCTTGCACTGAGCCATCGGTGACAAGTGTGCTGAAACCGGAAGGAGTCTTCTCCTGTAATGTGTGAAAGCGAGTGTATGGAACTAAACTGTACAAAGGTCATTTACCTTTGGATGTATACAATACGCATTTGAAGTGCGCTTGTTTATGTATGGATGGATGTGCATGTGCATGCGTGTTCAGAGTGGCCCCACCCGAACCATAGAGCACCCGATGAAGCAGGACACGGAAGCGGCGAACTCAGTGCCACTCACAGAGGGCCGCGCCAGAACCACATCGCATGCACACATTCGTATGCACAGACCGCCCATGCCCTCTCGAATAAGAGGGTTCGGGAACTTGCTCAAACAGGACAGGAGTATTTATGATTGCGGTTGACTGCTGCCTACATGTCCTGTTTTAGCATGCTGAGTGGCCACTGCAATGCAATGCATAACAGAGCCCAGCCTTCGCGAACAACGACGACAGCCTTCACCTCATTACCACCTGGCATGTGATAGGTCTGTACACTCGTAAGTGTTCAGGGTGCTGACCCATAGAAGCGGCTGGGTTTGATATAGTTTTATTCATAACTATTAATGGAAAAAGACACTTGATAACAAAGCTGGTACTTTTCATAAATAGGTATTAAGGACATCAACTTTCATCCATAACTATTAATGAAACATGTGTGCTACTTATTTTTATTACTTTTCCAAAGCTATATGGAATATTTTCCTGTGAGTTAATGTGTGGGCCAAAAACGGGCCTTCACTCACCACCGTGACCGCCCCGAATGGTGCAAGCAGTATGTCAAACATCATACGGTCAACTCTCTTGGAAAAATGTCAATGCAACGAGCGACAAAGAAAGCACGACTAAAAAGGCAAAAGGCGAGAGAACTACACACGATCCCGAACAAGAAGGGAGCACACAGGGGAGCTTGGCAACCGACAGCAAAGTCAAGAGTGACGAGGAAAAATGCCTAAGCGAACACTGCTGAACTCGTATCTGCCACTGCTATCAGGCAATGCTCTTGAAGCATGTCGTAAACACGCTCGGACATTTTGGGCGGCACGCCTCTACAAGCACTGGTGGTCCCAAAGGCCGCGTAGCAGATGACGGCCATGAAGACGAGGTCTCTTTCATTCATGTTGGCAGCCACACACAAAAAAACCTTCAAGGGCAAACAAATGCGGCGACACACCGAGCAAGTTCGACCCGACTTGGCGGATGAGGGGGCAATTTGCATAGTGCTCAATGCTAGCCATAGCGGTAGGAGAGCAATGCAAGCAACATGGCTCCACAGATTGCGAACGCCGCACTGTGCACCAACCACTCCATGCTGTGCGAAAAACTGCGGCAAGAACGCGCGGAGGGACCAGCTTGCTTACATGCCTGTATCTACGCGCAGATATCCTAGCTAGGGTGCCCGATGGAGTGGGAGGACTCCACCTAGCCATCTTCCATCGCAAACTCTTGCCCGTTCAACTTCAGCGTGGTATGTAGTGCTGCTTAGCTTGTTATACAACACTTTTTGCAATGCTGTTCAAGTGCAACAGCACCACTGGACTTGCAACTGCACACTGTGAGCATCCAGCCCCAGATCTAGAGCCTCAAGGCGTGCGCGCTCCAGCACAAAAAAAAGTATTTTCGATCAACAAATATTAATAAGATGTGTCCGATGTCTCTTTTTCATTAATAATTATTCATGGAAATGTTTGATGTCTTATCAACTTACCACCTGGCATGTGATAGATCTGTACATTCGTACGGTGTCCAGGGTGCTGATGCATTTAAGTGACAGGACCCCTTCCAATTTTGCATTGCGGCTTGCCTGGCAGATACCAGAGAAACCGGACCAAGCTGCAGAAAGGAGAAAGAAAGCATGGCACTCCCTGACTCCTATCCTACTTGTGTAGCAAACTCATCGAAAGCTCCCGCACAAAAGCTGGCACAAGGCAATAAGACACCTGATATGCCTATGATCTCACCGGTGCAATAGTTTCATCCATTGCCAAGAATGGGCAAGGAATGCCGCCTAAGCACTGAAACTTGATCAGCCACCTGATTTCCTGTTTGCTGGTCGCCATATAACCGATGTGAGCGTCGGTTGCTGTACATACGTAAGTACACAAACCTTCGAAAGAACCATTGCAAAATACAAACGGACTACTGCTAACAGGCTTATTGGCTGTGTTTTTGTGTGTTTGTGGGCCGATGATCACAGAACACAGTATGTAACTCAAGAGCATTTCTGCCAGTGAAGCCAGGCTGATAGCAACAAGCTGCTTGGCAATGTGTTGTGCAGGAAGCGGTTAGGCACTTGCATGTGCAGGCATCGCTTATGGGACTGAGAGCACAGAATTGACCAAAGACCCTCTAATTAATCTAGAGTGTACAAAGAGCAAAATGGCGAGTGTGCAACTCAGCTCATATTTTCTGATACCTATATATATATATATATATATATATATATATATATATTGTGTACGATGATGAGCTGCTGTGCTATTCGCTACTTCACTCCCGGCTTTGGGATGCACGTTCGCTGTCACTCACAAGTGTTGGCCCTGCCAGGAGGATATTTATAAGCATGTGTACTAATAAGAACCACATGAATTGACAGATCAAGTATATACATATATATATATATGTAATTATACACACGGTATATGGATATATACATCTGCGTTGTTTTGATCGATTCCTGATTGTATGTTGCATGGTTCACAGGTGACGTCTAATACATATTGGTATTTTGCGAAGCGTTTACAGCGTATACAATTTCTGGGAAGGTGCAAGGACTGCTGCTTGTAACGCCTGAATAGCAATCCTCCCCCCCCCCCCGAATCTTGGAAGCTCTTGCGACTATCATTGAAGCAACTCTAACCCAACATTGAAGCCAAATTTCATTCGCGATGATACATGTAACACAATTAGATGTGGCAAGCACGATAATTTCCTCGATTGCGAAGCCTGCAACAACTATCACTCAGCCAAGCCGAAACCCACCTCGACACCTAGTGTTATTTGAATTCAAATGCAATAAACTACCATAGAATGAAATACAGCAGAACATATGGTAGTGTCTCATCCATTGCAAGAAATGTGCAAGGGATGATCACAAATAGAATATTCGCGCCACAATAATCCCCAAACCTCCTGCAACTATCATTCAAGCAACCAGAGAGCCGGCATTGAGGCCGAATGCGGTATTCGAAAGCTGCCCTGAAAGACTGGCTGTGAGAGATGTACTTGTAAGTTGCATTTGAAGACTGTATGTTAAGCCTGCCCGCGAGGTCCACATTTTACAGGCTGCACGTGAAGTTCGCATCACAGCGACCGTCTTCCAAGCCTGCTATTCCATGATTGTTATTGTAATAAGAATCATAAAGAATGGTGCAGTGTTTAGACGGCAAAATCCCAAACCATACCTATGCAAATTCGTCTCCTTAGTGCCCTGAACTGCGATGTCGCATATTAATATAGTGCAGGATTTGGCTAGGCGGGGTTTGTATGCCGCTCAAGGGTCGGCGCCACGGTGAACCTGTTCAATTGTGTCATAGAAATTGCATGTCAAGTCTGCTCTTCAATGTGCTCGTGCGCGTTGGAGGAAGGAGGCGTATGCGGAAGAAGAAGGAGGAGGAGGGATGCAACAGACATAAAGAGGACGCAACTCAAACGAATTCAAGAACAACTCCAAAATATGTGGAATTGTGGGATTTCGATTTGTCACAAACTCACATGCTTTGGGGTATGAGTTCATAGACCTTAGTCGAACACGATTTCCACTCACCATATTTTCCATGGCTGCCCCACACACACACGCTGACACCAACATTCTCGCCAAGCCACATATCTCAGTCGACGCGTCACAGACCCATGGTGGCATTCGATTTCTTCGCACACCGGCGTCTTGCGAAGCTTCCTCCGCCTCCGTTGCTCCAAACTTGGAAGCGGCGGCAGCACACAGGAGAACATCGGCATCCTCGCCAACAAGGCAAACATGAACATGAGGCGCGAGGAGGCTATGAGATTTAATTTCTAGCCCAGACCCGTTCAGACAAGCAGAAACTGGTTGGACTTCTTTACTCAGCTCTTCGAGATGTTGGTGTCACCAGATTGCCAATGCATTGGGTTTATCACTAAGGGCCGGATGATGGTATGCTTGTGTCGATAGCTATCATGGTGGCACTGCTTGTCCAGAGTTAGCCATATCCGAACTGTGTGCCCCGAACGTTGAAAAGCAGAGCCGGGCCAGATGATATGAACATGAGGCTTTCCAACATGAACGCATGATCAAGCCACGATAATGGCCAGGGACGCAGCCAATACACTGCAAACGGACAGAATACATATGCACATATATACACACATATACAATACTCATATATCCGCCACAGTGCCGCCAAGCACCAGTGGGGTGCCTCCAGGGAAGTTGCGGACTACCGTTTACCATTCTGGGATGTTCTTTAAGGGGACCACAGGGGCGTTTCTCGTAGCTACTTGCATGACTTGTGGACCACCATTTTATTTTATAAAAACTGGGGTTTTGGGACAAAGAGAGAACCAACGAACCGACTTTTTCTCACCAGAATAGCATTCAAGCCCAAAGACAACCAAATGAAGTCCGAGAGGCACCCAAATGGAGCGCCAAAGGCACCCGAAGGGAGGCCAAGGGAGCCAAATGAAGCTCCAAAGGCCCAGAATGACCTCAAGTAGGTGCCCTACAAACCTCCAAGGAGAGCAAACGATGCACACCGGGACCAAGCAGCAACAGTTTTCTTGCAAGCCGTTACAATCACTCCCGAAGTCACCCCCCCAAAATGAAACTATCTACACATTTGTGGATTGGTGTTTTCGTGTATTTGTTAGTTTCTGTGTTTGTAGGGAAGCCACTCGCAAGTCACCGCCTCGTCACCAAGAGAGTTAGCACGATCTCCGATCACCGATCCAGAGTAAGGGGCACGGTGGCGGGGAGGCCGAAGGCCATTGGTTATATATGCCTCAGACGGGCATCAGGGACTACATCTTGGAGAAAACAAAAAATGGAAATTACATATGGTGCAAGCCAACAATGTTCTCAAACCATAGACTGAGTGGTGTGTGGCAGTACCATCAATTATTCAGGCTATTTCAATTCCGGAACAACCATCGACAAATGTCTGTGTATCGTGTCAGATGTAATCGAACAATGTAGCTGCTCGGGTGGCTCATGCAATAGTGGCCATACATTGCACTGATCTTGAGGACGAATTTCAAGACATCCAACACAACTGATTCAAGCAACAGAGGGTGCCGGTTGAAGCACAATGTCTAGCGCGAGCATGTATGATTCTTCAACATCGATGACATGAACCAGCACAATGTTATACATGAGCCTATCGCTGCACGGTTATTCACTGAAGCTAACGAGTCTACGCACAGAGGTGTATTCGCTCCACACAACGCAAACAGCACAGACCCTCCCATGTTGGCTCTCTCGAGAGAACAGTTGTATGGCATCGGCAACAGCAGAAATATTGTGTTTGCTCATGTGCCAAAAGTTTCACTGTGCTGCTTTACTAGCATGTCAACCAATGCTGAAGAATGCTTCTTGCGGTACTGGAGATCCTTGCCCAGACTCCTCCAGAAGCCATCAATGACTTAATTGCCAGCCACGACATGCAATTCTTCACTGGCGGCGTCACCTGTCACTTCTTTAACGAACTTCGTGTAGAACCACACGTTTCTCACTTATCTTCTTGTGTACAACTTTGGTGTGGCTGACACCGGATATCTGTAAATTATAAGACTTTGCACCGTAGGTGTGCAGGATCACCCTTCGGCCTTTGAGCAATTAAGGCCCTCTTTTTGTTCCACCCGCCCATGCGAAGTGGTCCCTGGAAAATCCATATAAGCCCCAGAAAACTGAAGAACACCAAAGGGAAACCACTGAAAGCTCAGAACACTGAAGAAAACATAGGACATCAATGACAACTTAGGAAACTAATGAAAACAAAGCATGACCAAAACAACTACAGAAAACCGAAAAACTAAGGAAACCTGATGAAAACTAAGAAGCCAACAATCACCAAATGATAACAATCAAACTGCAGATACCAAACAACACTGAGGACTATCAGTAACGATTTGAAGACAACAAAACTGAGGACAAACTGCAGAAAGCAAAAAAAAAAAACGAAGGAAATCAATAAAAGGAAAGAAAACCAAAGGAAAACTAAGGAACCCCAATCAAAACTTGAGACACCTAGGAAAACCTAAGGATAACGAATGGAGCCAATAAAAAAACAAACAACGTCCCGATAAACCATTGAAATAACCTACCAAACACGCGCAAAAAAAAAGTTCATGACATGGGGGGGGGGGGGCTTGGGAACCGGCACCGAAGAAACATCAAAGAACAACAAAACCATTGAACATTATGGCAAAACCATTGAAACGAATTGGCGGCTGTAGAAACCCGGCCTGCAGACACTTCCCCCGGCCCCCATCTCTGAAAACACGGGTGTTCTTGTTTTTGTTGTTTTCCAAATGCTCATTGGTTCGATGTTGTATTTTACTGTTTTGACCTGTCTATTATCTTTGGCTTTCAGTGATTTGCATTGGCTTTCCTAAGGTCCTCTTTTGAGGTTTGTAACTTGTATTGGCTGTACTTTGGTTTTCTTAGTTTTTCTGAACTGTAAGGGGTTTTCCTCAATAGTTGATTCGTTGTCTCAATTTGTTATTGATTGTTCATCGGTTTCTTAGTCTTCCTAAAGCTGTTCTTGATTCCCCCGAGGTTTTCTTTGGCTTCCTGAAGTTGTCATGGTTTTGCGTATGTTGTCATATAGCTTGTTAAGCTTTTGTTGGTGCTGCTTACTATCTTCTCGGAGTGGTTGGGAAGACAAAAAGCATCAAGGTAGGTCCTAGCACCCGGTCCAGCCATATATATTTTTTTTGCTCTCCCTCTTGCCATGGACCGCATCACATGGACAGTGGCCATATATATATATGTTATGTATATATATATACTTATTTAACGGTGTTCTGCTGCTGGCACGTTGTGGAGATGACACGATGGGCTATGGGGCATTCCTACTAATGTCATAGTGGAAGGTAGTCTCACCCATGGCCCTCGGACATCCGCCCGTTGTCACTGGGCTATGGGGCTTACCCCATTATTGCCTTTTTGGTTGATCGTCCCATCCCTGGCTTACTACCGCTTTCTGCAGTGTAGGGGATGTGGAGGTAACACAAGCTTCTGTGTGCCAAGAACTCGCATTGGGGTGGGCGCCTGACCGCCGCAGCTTGCAAGAAGGACTCCCCATACATCGACAAGAATGCTAATTCTCTCATCCATGGAAGCTAAGTCGAAGCGATGTTTCTCCGTTCCACACTCCACACACGGCAGTTGGACTAGCAAATGTGAGCTTGGGCAAAGCTTCGTCAACCAATTTTATGGCTGATATACTTGAGTCCTGTGATGCAAACGCCGTCTGGGTTGGCATGAGAGGCGCCAAGTGTGGAGGCGCGTTATAATTTAATCATGGTGGAGCTTGCCGAGGCTGGAAGCCGATACACGTGGATCCAGGACACAACCGGGCAGGCTGTGCTTCAGTGATTTTCATTGCTGTAGCATGCTGCTCCCTGCTGATAAGTTGGCATGCCACATCTGGAATGTAGACAACAATTAGGGGGCGCATGTTGGGCATTGGTGAGGTAGCTGCTGCAAGAGCGGTCTGGTGTTGTGAATTCCATGAGCTCCAGGAATCAGACTGCTGGGCTGCATTCGCTGGCTGTGTTGATCTTCCAATTTGTTGTGTTGCCAACATGGTGTTGAGCCTTTTACCTTCAAGAGTCCATGTTCCCGCGCACCACAGAGCTCAAGCTTCTTAACAATGAAGTCAGTAAGAAAGTCATTTGCCTCAATGCTGTGATGGAAAGGTGGGAAACGAATAGCTCCGCTGCCACTGATTGAAATATAAAGTGTCGTGAAGGTGACCATTGCTCAATGCAATGCTGAGAGGGGAAACTGATGTTTCCTCTGCGTGCCAACAACAAAAGAGCCATGGCGAGCCATGGGCAACACAGATAGGTTCACATGCCAGAGATGCACGAGCTACTTACCTATCCACAAGTCAAGAGCACAAAATTTGATAAATCATATCTATGTCGTTTATCACTTCAACTTGCTTGTAGTATCCTCTCTAATCGACTCTGCATGACAAGCCCATCACAATGCAAGCAAGACATCCACGAATCCTTCTCATACGTTCGGGTCTCCAGTGACACCTGGCAATTAGAAAACTATCGCATTAATGCTTGCATGCAGGCGGTGGGCACTGTCACTTCTAAATGTTGTAGATGCGTGGTGCAATTGCGCATTAGCCGTCTGAGGATTTCACAAGAATATGAATGCATATATGAAAGACATACGATGAACATACGACACAATGCATAAGTTTTCCAAACTGTTTGATGTGTGTCTAATTGAATGCATGGATGTGGAATATACCATGTCTGGGTGCCCCATATTGCTCGCCCATCGCTCAATACCATAGATTTTGAAATTCGAATGAAGCCCTAAATGAATGTGTATGTCCATATGATAATTGGTCCTTCATCTCAAGCTGCAGTAAGTGCTAGGCAGGCAAAATTAGTAATATTGCTAAAACTTGCAATGCACACATGTGATAGAAGTGAGATGGTTACGCAAACAGAAAAACAACTTGCAACAAATTACACCCTGGCGGCAAAGGAACCTAAACAAAGACATTTAAGGGAATCACTGGAAGCCTGCAGTCTGGGGGCCCACAATCTGGGGCAACCGATTTGGGATCTCGGGCATCCGCCAGGCCACTTATCTGTGCTTTACATGAACTGGGGGCATACAGGCTGGGAGCCTACAGCTTCTGGCCGCCAACCTTGGATCTGCCGAATCACTTACCGGTGCTTTACAGAGACTGGGGGTCTACAATCTGGGAGCCTACAATCTCAGGCCACGGATTTTGGATCTGCCAGAGCAAATAGCTGCGCTTCACATAGACTGGGGGCCTACAGTCTGGGGGCCTACATTTTCTGGCCACCGATTTGGGATCTGCCAGAGAACTTGCCAGCGCTCTAACAAGGACTATAGGGGACCCTTCAACGTGCACGTTGTGTAGGGGAACAGAACCATTGAAAACGACATACCGCCCAAACACTCACTCTCGAATGTGTTGTGGTTTAGGTCTCAATTAATTTTGAACTGATTGCCAATTCGCATTGCACTATCCCACGGACGATCCAAATCCTTTAGTGTGGCTGCGCATATGGACATATAAATGAATGTGCTGTCTAACTATTACTAATCAGATCAACAGTTTACGTATGACCTTGGTGCGTAATGCATGGGAAGTTGAGTGTGGTACCACAATTGCAACTAATTGAAACAATGCAAATTGAATCGTATGTGTGGTGAAACCTGATTGACACACAACAGGCGGGCCGAACTCAATTGAATTTTCAATATTTGAAATATGCAGCACTTAATTGCCAAGGATCACAATGAGTTGTCAATGAATTGTCAAGTATGCCCTATCAACCCTAATGTACCCCACTTCCCATATAATGGAACTTTAATACACTGTCCAAACCGATACACCAGGATCAAAAGGCGGGGCTCCAAAGGCAATTAACCTTTGACAACCCATGCGCACCAATGTTTTTTCAGAAATAATCAAACATTGCCAAACCAGTCAATCGAAATAATTTAGCCTGCTGGTCCATATGGACATACAAGCAAGCAAGCAACGAGACAAGCGCCAGACGGCGCGAAGGTCACCAACACTGTCAATAATAACTAGGCTTCAAAAACATGATGATATAGAATATTAAGACCTATACTTGGAAGCCAACTAAACTTGGATAGGAGAATTGGCAGAGAGGGTGGGCTCGCGTGGTCCCACTTGGCCTCGCTTGTCTAGAGACAAGGGAGAAGACAGCCGGGGCACGAGAGGAAAGGGAGGGGCCCAAACATCCAGTTGGTCAAATTTTCATATTACAACAAGACCGCGCGAACGCATGCATTTTGCTCAAATGTACACCTTACAACGAGACCACGCGCACGCATGCATTTTGATCAGATGTTCACCTTACAACAAGACCTGTTCACCTTAAAACAAGACCGCGCGCACGCATGCATTTTGGTCAGATGTTCACCTTACAACAAGACCACATGCACGCATGCGCAAGCAAAACAAAAACCTTTCCTGGTTTGCTTCCCCCACGTGACCTCCGAGAAATTATTGTGATGTCTAAACATTGATCTACAAATACTCGAATGGCCCATATAGTTGTTCCGGCCATTATTGTTGTTCCATGGGCCCTATGGGGCCCATAGGGCCATGGCGCCCATCGGGCCCATCGGGTCCAAGCCGACGGCCGCGGCCAGCGGCGGCGGCCGGTGGCTGCGGCCGGCGGGCAGCCGGAACACCCGAACATTAATGGGCACAATAAGACTGGCCAACGGAGTAGACCGTTCGTGTCGTATACTCATCATGGTAAAGTTGAACAGTACTTAACAAAATGCAGAAGCAAGAACTGTTTAAACCGGGGTGAGGGGTTGGCCCTTATGAGATAAGCCTACCTTCTCCTAGTCCAAGAATAACGCAACCACAACAACAACCAAAGAGGAGTATGGTGCTCACATTTGCGACTCACAACTAAAAATACAATAGTACCACATGCACCCGCAAAAACTAATTTCCACTATACATATACGTATATATATATATATATATATATATATATATATATATATATATAACACTTCTATAACAATAATTGCTGGAGTTCGGTAACAAGTTCCGAGGTTGCTATGCATGGAGCCCCTGGGCCCACTAAATTGGGCCCTGGCCCACAATTTGCGCCTAGGCCGGGGGCCCAAGCCCGAACCGGCACGAATTTTGACCCCGTGCACGGGCACCATGTATATAGGAATCTCGGAGCTGGCTATGTAAATCCAGAAATTATTGCTTTGTATATGTATATTGTACATGTATATCCATCTTTTTGTTTGCCACTGTTCCAATGAACGAGCAGGATCCTATTGAGTCTGAAGTTCAGTGATATTCACCAGACCTTGTTATTAAGGGGCTCTTTGTTGGACCTACCTGTACAAAAATTGCTACTGGTGTCTCAAAAGCTCTTTGCTGCAGGTGTAGTGATCGTAGCCATGTTGTCACCCCACCACTTAAGCCAACCAAATGGCTCAACCTGCGGGGAATTTAGCTCCTTCAGGCCTTGGCCACTGGGGGTTCTTAGACTTGCCCTGGAGTAGCCTTCTCAACCTTCCTCTCTGCGCATTGGGTGGTCTAATCTGGCACTCCTGGGTGAGTCTTACCCCTTTGTCAGAGCAATAGTAGCCACATTTAACAATAGAAGCCACATTTGCAACAGAAGATAAGCCCCCTGTGCCATGCAAGATGGTGGGTGGGATGGAGCTCTCAACTATTGTGCCAGATACTCGTTTGTGGAGGTATCTTCCATAATTGGTCAGGAAACTCTGGCCCCTGTCACCATATAATGAAGCCAGGGCAATATCCCCTATCTGCAAATTGCTTGCTGTGTGTGTGTTGTTGTGAGCCATTGTTGCCCGCATACCGGTACAAAGCATGCTAATTTGTGCTTATTCCATGGGTCGTGAACATGTTGCGGTTGTGTGGTAAACATGGTTCTGTGAAGGCGTTGGGACAGCTTATGTTTGGTGAGCCCCTCCTTGGGAACCCTTCTAGCGTTTCCTCGCTGAGATACTTCTTGCAAATAGCCAGTAGTCTATGTATTTTACACAGTCCATGCGGTCGAACCCAGCCAAGATATAATTTCCCGGTCTCGTTCCAACATGCTGGTGTATGCCGCTCCAATACCAGCCCAATGGTCAGCAAGACCATTGCCTTCCTTATGTTCTGGTGATGATAGCCCTCGTGCCATCTGTTCAGGTGCGGCATGGGACTTAATCTTGTGCAGTCCTATATCCCATTCCCCTGTTTTACGAACTTCATATATGTCCCAGCATGCACTCCATAGGTCCCCAAGATTGCCATGGTCAATCCTAGGTCCTGTATTCCATCCAATGAGTCAGCCTCATTATCGGTGAAAACATCAGTTTCTCCAACTTCCTCTCGGGATGTATGAGGAATGTGAGAAAGCGAATAAGGGTAATGAGTTCAGACCGTGGCACCGTGTGTGGTCATTGAAGGGTCCCATACATGCCAATGGCATCCCATCTTTTTAAAGGTAATGCTGCTTTCTGCATCCACGCCTATCCACAGGATCTTGAACGAGGGTCCTTGGATTTCCCCCCCCCCAAGCCATCAAGGTAGAACTTGACATTGTGCCAAAAGTACAATTCAGGGACCCCATCGCTGATGTCCAATATGGTTACATCTTCGATTAGTACCCCATGTGGCCAGCCTTTAGGTGTTATCCCTCTTGCTCAAAGGCAGATTCCGCTTCCCCATTCCCTCTTGGCTCTGCATTTGAGGTATTGGGTGTAGCTGATCCTAGGGTCAGTGCCCCGTGCTAGACATCTGCAAATCCAGAAAAGGTGCAATCAAGTTTGATCTTCCCTTGTGCAATGGGGCATAGGGCCACAATATGTTTGCTGCCTTCAGCACTGTGCGCTCGTGGACAAATCCTGCCTCAGCAAGGGTGGTCAGGAGTGCAGCATCTTCATGCCTCCACTTCTTCCTATGCCATGATAAATGTCGGGTTAAAACTGCAAAGTCAGCCCCCATCCCAAGGCCACTTCCACAATA
>Ga0099797_101025_pt1 | contig 15776 bp, 8 predicted proteins | sample Uncmet_Sort48C_1_FD_89871 | JGI IMG/M metagenome (GOLD analysis project Ga0099797, IMG submission 89871) | Marine eukaryotic communities from CALCOFI LINE 67, Pacific Ocean - C012_Sort48C_1 | ecosystem: Environmental > Aquatic > Marine > Oceanic | place: Pacific Ocean: Monterey Bay | collected... | reverse complement strand
CGCGCAGGCGCTGCTTAAAAAAATGTTTATTTGGCAGTCGGTCGGTTAGTTGCTGGAAGCAATCGTTTGATTATCTGTGTCCGATGGTCGCTCGATTCGGATTGCGCGCTGGTGGGGGGGTGGACATCGATGGTTGATTCTCCAGCGGTTTCATTTTTGACGCGCAGACACTCCATTTGTAATTTGGAGCGCGATGGGGTGCGTTAAGGGGACGCGACGAAAAACTTGGAGAGGCTTGGCAAGAAAGAGTGGGGGGTAGGTAGAGAGAGAGAGCGACCCAGAGAGAGAGAGAGAGAGAGAGACCGAGAGAGAGAGAGAGAAAGAGAGAGAGAGAGCATAATAGCAGGGATAGTTTGGATGTGCTGATTAAATCTCGCAGTGTTTGTTTGACGCGGTTGCACTGGTTGACGTGCAGCCGCTGTAGGGGAGGTTGGCCACAAATGTTCAATCGAAATTGGAAATTGGCGCAGGACATGTGTGTGTGTGTGTCTGCGTGTGTCTGTGTTGTCTGTGTGCGGTGTATGTGTGCGGTAAACATCGAGCTGGCGGTCGAGTACTCGGGCTTTTGTTCTTCGATTAGCGTTGTGTCTCGCACCCACGCATTTGCGCATTTATGATTGATACGCAATGTTTTTGCTTTGTGTTTTCGCCGCAGCTCAAGCACTTGTGCTATCTCCTTCTCTGCTTTCTTTTGCGTGCGGCGGTCGCGATGGCACCCGCGCACGCTTCATGCTTCCTCCTGTCGGGGGTTCCGTCTTGCGCGTGGCCGCGCGTAACAAATCGCCCTTGCGCGTGGCAGCGCGTAACAAATCGCCATTGCGCGTGGCCGCGCGTAACAAATCGCCATTCTGCCGGCGGGCGAGTGCAAAATACGCGTGACTCGGTTGAGGACAATTTGTGGACCGACATGTGCGGGTCTGTTCAGGGCGTCGCTTGGGCCGACGTGGAGGACGACTTGCCTTTTGAGTCCGAGCTCGATTGGATGCAGTCGGGCGTGCTTCATTGCGTGCCTCATCGGGAGCGAAGACGTGGGTTTTTGTCCCGGAAGGGCCACGACAAATTGGTTCATACGCGGGGGCTTGTGGCACTTAGTGTCGAGGATGCCGAGCGAGGCGTCGCCGAATTTTCGTGGCGAAATAAATGTTTGCAACTTGCCGTTGTCCGGGTCTTGCCGAACAAGGAGCGTGTGAGGGCGAGAAAATATTTTCAACGTTTTTGCGCAAATTCGCTTGGTTCGGGTTTGGTGGCGTCGGTCGCGGAGCGTTGCAATTTCACTGCTGTGCAGAGGTTGCTTCAGAACAGGGGAATTTTTGTTTGGGTTTACGAACGTGACGGCGTATATGCCGGTTGCTCCTGGAGGCTTGGTACTGCTAGCGGGACTTGTTCGGGAGCGCTGCATTGGGATTCTGGCAAGGCTCACGTATCAGTAGGTGTTTCTGGTGGTGGCTTTGTCAAACGCAGCTTTGTGCAATCTGGCTTGCCGCCGCCTTGGGTGAGATCGTGCGTTGGCGCTTCGAACGGGAACTCGGCGAGCTCTTCTGCGCCAAATTGCCGCGACATTTTGGTTTTTGTGCCGAGTTCTTCGCCTGGTCTTGGTGCCTTTGATGGAGCGTTTCTGGTGGATTCGTTTCACTACATGAAAACGTCTGGGGGCAAGAAGCGCAACTTTTTTCCTGAGCTGCTTGCTGAGATCGAAGCCGAATTCGGCGTTCGCATGGCGGCGGTGTGTTCGGCTGGCGCCGGGTTTGAGGCCGGCAGCGGCTCCGCGGCAACTTTTGCGGAATTGCTTCATTGTGTTCCGCGGACTTGCCGTTTCATTGTCCCGATCATTTGCGGGAACGATTGGTACGATGGCTTTGTGCGTCCGTTGCGCGCATCTGCTTTGGACGCGGCGCGTTCCTTTTGCGAGAAATTGGTCGAGCGAGAGGTTTGCAGTTTGTCGGTGTTGGGGATGTCTTCGGCCGTTTGGGGTTATGATAAATGGATGGCGCCCCTGAGCGCTCGGCGCTTCGATGAACATGCTGCGGCCATGGCGGAGCTATTCGGATCTTTCGGCCTTGGTTCGTGCACCGGCGCGGCCGAGCTCGCGGGTTTGAAGCTCGCGGACAGGATCGGACACGTGCATTGGGACGGAAAAGCTGTAGTGTTTGGGGCTATCAAGGCTTGGGTGTCTGAATGCATGCTGCTTTTGGCGCGTCCGCCTGCACCAGTTGTTGCGGACGGTCGCGGTCTGGGCGTTGGTTCGGCGCCAGAACCGCCCTCTGTCCCGCATTGGTGGCAAGCAGTTTGGTATTCAGATTCGAACAAGTTTTATTTCTAGCACAAGGAGTTGCGGCGCTCTCAGTGGGACGTTCCGATTGAGTCCATCGATGGTTGGTTGCATATTCGTGATGGTGATCGTTTTGTGTGGCTGCGTCCTGGGTGCCATGCCAAGTTGGTGTGTCCGCCGCCTGTGGTGGCGTATCCTTGGGAAGCGGTGTTTGAGGAAGATGTCGGCGAATTTTCGTTTCGCCGCGTGTATCTCGAGGACCATTGGTGTGAAGAGGAGCCGCCGCGCACACCGAGTGATTGGGTTTCCGCGTGGTCGGAGGAATGGGGTTGTTTCTTTTATGAACATGTTGGGACGGGGCGTTCGTTTTGGGAGTTGGAGGTGCCGCTGCTGCAGTGGCATGGTTTGCTTCCTGTTGGCACGGTGCTCAATTTAGGGGACATTCGCAAAGCTTTCAAGCGGTTTTGTTTGAAATGTCATCCAGATAAAGAGCCTGGCGATGAAGTCGCGAGCGCGTTCTTCACTGAGATGCGCGAAGTGTTTGGCAAGGTCGAGGCGGCGTTAAGTTCGATTGGGAGATCGGCAGGGCCCTGCTTCGAACCCGTTTGGGATTTAGCTGAGGCGTCTTTTGGTTTGCGTCGCATTTCCAATGGAGAGGTCGTCGACATGTTGCGGCAGATTTTGGCGACCTTGATGAAGGAGATGTTGGCGGTGGGTGTAGTGGAGGTGCGGGTTCGGCTGGGTTGCGCGGGGGCGGGCCGGCGGATGTGCTGGCTTTACGCGCGCGCGCTTTCGCGAGGCGGCGGCTTGCTGCCAAGACGTTGGCGAAGCTGCCGTTCAGTATATTCATGATGATCAGTGCCTTCCTGGCACCCACTGGGTTTCCTAGTCTTTTGCATCGATTGCCAGAAGGTAGGCCGGTGGTGTATCCTTTACTGGGAAAGGCCGGCGCTGTGGAACTATTCTTGCGCGTTGGTTTAGCAGAGGGTTCGCGGGAATTGGTGCCGCCAGATCATCTGCCTGCTTTTTGCGCAGGCGCGGAGCGTCTCCCTGAGGCGGCGCCTTCTGTGACGGTAGGTATCGCAAATGACCGCGGGCAAGGCGCGGACGACAATATTTGGCGAAATAAATGTTTGCAACTGTCTGTTGTTCGCTTGCTGCCAAAACGGGAACGCGCGAGTGCACAAGCGTATTTCAAGCGCGCTTGTCAAAATTGTTTTGCTTCTGGTTTTGTGGCGTCGCTGGCGGAGCGCTTGAATTTATTGTCGGTGGTCCGATTCCTGGAGCAACGCTCGGTGTTTGCCTGGGTGTACGAAAGCGTTGGTGAGTATGCCGGTTGTGCTTGCGCCTTGGTGCCGAGGGCGGGAGATGTCTGGGCGCGTTGCGCTGGGATACGGACAAAGAGCATGTAAGCGTTGGCATTTCCTTGGGCGAGTTTGCTGAGTCTAGGTTTCCGCCGCCGTGGGAGAGATCTTGCGCAAGAGTCCGAAGAAGAGCAAGCGACGGCATAACTTGAAGAGCGGGAGCCGGCAGGGCGCCCAACTAGGAGCCACGGCAGAAGACCGCGTGAAGAGATAAGTGGCTTCCAAGGATGCAGTCGATGCAGGTGTTGGAAATCGCGGTGGATCTGACGATTCATCTGGAGTGGGACGTGTGCTGTCGCAGCACTTGGTGCGCGCGGTAAACCGTCAACCTTTGCTTACCGCGCGGAATGACTCGTAGAGCCTTCCCTAGCATAACTCTCACGCCGTGGCGCTGTCGTCAGCTCTTGCTTGTAATTTCCTGTTAAAACGAGCCCGTGATGCAGCACCCGGTCCTACAATACAACGACAAAGCATGAGAATAACATGAAAAAAAACACCAAACACTTGAAACCACCTCGCCGTTCGTGGTAGTTTCTCGACTTTTGCTCAGCCCCCAAAACTCGCGCCAGGACACCCTCAGGCGCATCACGACACTAAACAGCGACCCTATAAACTTCCTGAAAGCTTCCCGCCTATTTTCGCGAAAACTCAAAATTTCATGAAAATATCAAGTTTTCGGTGTCATGAAAAAACCTATTCTTCCGTACAGCTTTTTCTCTGACGCATATACAGACGCAACGAATCTATTCCTGGATATGTCGTGACCTAAGCTAGCCGGGAAAATTGCTTAGAAGTCAAACGAACTCACAGATTCTGAGAAATCTTTGTTTTTCTGAACCAATTGATGCGCGCGGTAAACCGCCAACCATTGCTCACCGCGCGATATGACTCGCAGAACCTTTCTTCCCGAATAGAATGTCCCGTGCACTGCAAGCGTTCCTCCAAGAAACTGTCTATGTATCATCGAAAAGCATGAAAAAATCTCAAAAATCTGGAAAATCTCGGGAAATATCGAAACACCTCAAAATTTCAATTTTTCAAAATGTTTAATGATTGCATAAAGGCATTCCCAAACTACTCGCCGATACTCTAGGACTTGTGTAAATCACCCTGGAAGCTTCCTAGAAGCTTCCCGACGACTTTCGAGAAAACTCGACAACACATGAAAATCTCGAATTTGGTTGGTGTCATGAAAAATCTTTGCTCCGTCAAATATTTTGCTCCAGCGCATATACAGAAACAATGAAACCATTTCTGCATATCGTGTGACCTAATCTACTTCAAAAAAATGGTCACATGTAAAACGAACTCACAAATTCCGAGAATTTTTCTTTTTTGTGCCCGGAAATCAAAATTTGTTGACGGCGCAATTGAAGCACGACTTGGTGCGCGCGGTAAACCGTCAACCTTTGTTTACCGCGCGAGATGACTCGTAGAGCCTTCCCCGGAATATCTATCGCGCCGCGACACTCTCTGGAGCTCACGCTTACAGGCCCTAACGAATCGACCCCGCCACGCTGCATCTAGGTCATGCAAGGAAGCGACAACGCTTCAGAACAACATACGAATAACATGAGATACTTGAAAACGCATCGACTTTCGCGATATTTTCTCCACCCTTTTCAGCGACAAAATTATGCCCGGACACACAGACACACCCGAGAACACTCGATAGTCATCCTAGAAACTCTATGGAAGCTTCCCGGCGACTTTCGAGAAAACTCGAAATTTCATGAAAATCTCGATTTCTTGGTGTCATGAAAGAAACCTATACGTCAAGAGACATTTTTCTAGAACGCATAGCCAGACACAATGAATGTATTCCTGGATAGCCCATGACCTAAGGACGGTACGAAAATTGCTTAGAAGTCAAACGAACTCACAGACTTGGTGCGCGCGGTAAACCGCCAACCATTATTTACCGGGCGGGATGACTCGTAGAGCCTTTCTCCCCGAATAAATCTCAAACACTATGGTTCATCTCAAACTCGCATTGCATTTATCATTGAAAACACCAAAAACTCAAGAAATCTCAACCGAATCTCTAAATTTTCCACTTTTTTATCGATTTGTTTGGCATCCAAAAATCAATCCTGGACACTCGCAGATCTTTATAACACTCGGTAACTATCCCAGAAGCTTCCTAGAAGCTTCCTACAAATTTCGAGAAAACTCGAAAATTCATGGAAATCTTTGATTTTTGGTGTCATCAAAAAAATCTTTCCTGCATCAGATATTTTGCTACAGCGCATAAACATACAACGAATGCATTTCTGGATAGCTCGTGACCTCAGGTAAGGGGACAAATTGCTCCCATGCAAAACGAATTCACAGATTCTGATATATTTCCATTTTGTGTCAAAAAAACACACTTTTTTGAAAGCCCGATTGAAGCACGACTTGCATACGCGCGGTAAACTGTCAACCGATGTTCACCGCGCAAGTGGGCCGTAGAGCCTTCTCCTTCTCGGCACACGTATCCCGCTCGATTACACGGGTATTGCATAGGAACACGGACTCTTGAATAACAACCGCCAAACAACTGAAAAACCGAAAAAACGTCATCAAGCATGCAAAATGTCACACTTGCATGCGCGCGGTAAACCGTCAACCGATGTTCACCGCGAGAGGGACCCGTAGAGCCTTCTCCTTCTCGGTAAACGTATCCCGCTCGATTACACGAGCATTGCATTGCAACAGGGAATCTTGAACGACAACCATCTAACACCTGAACAGCCGAAAAAAAACGTCATGAAGCATGGAAAATGACGAATTTTCAGAATTTTCTTTTCAACTTTGGGCAACCTAAAACAGCTTCCTGAACACTCTCAAACACTCCCGGCCAATTCCTACGCGCCCTAGAAGCTTCCGGGAAGCTTCCTGGGCATGTTCGAGAAAAGTCAACTTTTCATGAAAATCTCGACTTTTTCGGTGTCACAAAAAAATCTTTCCTCCAAGACAGCTTTTTCTAAAACGATAGGATTGACACAACGCATCCATTCCTGGACAGCTTTTAACCTAAAGATGATCGGAAAATTGGTCCGGAATCAATTGAACACACAGATTTTGAGCTACAACCATTTTTGTGCTGAAAAACTACGGAAAATCCTGGGCCAAGTTTGATGTCATATGTCCATGTCGCGGAATTACTTTAAGAGCAGAGAAGGCTCTACGAGTCATTATTCGGAATTGTCTGTTTAATCGCATGCAACATAAAATAAGACCTGGAGGGGCGACAAAAATGCTCCCGGATTCCTGAAGCAGTCTAGAAGCTTCCCTGAAGATCCCTGACAACTTTCGAGAAAAGTCGAAAATCATGAAAATTTCGACTTTGTCCGGGACATGAAAAAAATTGCTCCTTGTAGAGAACTTTCTCTAGAACAATAGAATTCACACAATGAATGCATTTCTGGATAGCTCTTGACCTATGGAAGCGAAAAAAATTGGTCCGAAGTGAATTGAATTCACAGATTCTGAGCTATGATCATTTTTTATGGCGAAAAAATCCGGATTGGTCAGGGCCCACTTGCGGCACGATTTCCCCTGTCGCCGAATTACTCTAAGAGCAGAGAAGGCTCTACGAGTCATTTTCAGAATTGTCTGTTTAATCGCAGGCAACCTAAAATAAGACCTGGAGGGGCGACAAAAATTCTCCCGGACATTCCTGAAGCAGTCTAGAAGCTTCCCTGAAGATCCCTGACACCTTTCGAGAAAAGTCGAAAATCATGAAAATCTCGACTTTGTCTGGGTCATGAAAATTTTTTTCCTTGTAGAGAACTTTCTCTAGAACATTAGAATTCACACAATGAATGCATTTCTGGATAGCTCTTGACCTAAGGAAGCGAAAACAATTGGTCCGAAGTGAATTGAATTCACAGATTCTGAGCTATGATCGTTTTTCGGGCGAAAAAATCCGGATTGGTCAGGGCCCACTTGCGGCACGACTTGCATGCGCGCGGTAAACCGTCAACCGATGTTCACCGCGCGAGGGACCCGTAGAGCCTTCTCCGGCTCGGTCCACGCATTATGCTCGATTCCACGCGTAGTGTACTGGAACACGGACTCTTGAACGACAACCTTCGAACAGCTGAACAACCGAAAAAGCGGCATCAAGCATGGAAAAATGTCGAAATTTTTACCATTTTCTTCCCAGCGTCAGGCAAACAAAATAGCTTCCTGTACACTCTAAAACACTCCCGGCCACTCCTTACGCATCATGGAAGCTTCCTGGAAGATTCCTCGGCATTTTCGAGAAAAGTCAACTTTTCATGAAAATCTCCAATTTTTGGTGTCATCAAAAAAACCTTTGCTCACTGACATCTTTTTCCAAAACGATAGGATTGACAAAACGAATGCATTTTTGGATAGCTCTTGAGATAATCTTGGTGGAAAAATTGGTCCGGAGTCAATTGAATTCACAGACTTGCATGCGCGCGGTAAACCGTCAACCGATGTTCACCGCACGAGGGACCCGTAGAGCCTTCTCCTTCTCGATCTACGTATCATGTTCGATTGAACGCATATTACGTTACAACAAGGACTCTTGAACGACAACCATCAAACAGCCGGACAATTCAAAAACGTCATCAGGCATGGAAAATGTCGAAAATTTCGTATTTTTCTTTTCAACTTTAGGCAACCAGAAAATAAGTCCTGTGCACTCTAAAACACTCAAGGCCTCGCCCCAGGCATCCTAGAAGCTTCCTAGACGCTTCCTAGACGTTTCCGAGAAAAGTCAACTTTTCATGAAAATCTCGACTTTTTCGGGGTCATGAAAAAATCTTTGCTCACTGACAACTTTTTCTAAAACAATAGAATTGACACAACGAATGCATTTCTGGATAGCTTTTGACCAAAAGATGATCGGAAAATTGGTCCGGAGTGAATTGAATTCACAGATTTTGAGCTACAACATTTTTTGTGACAAAATTTTACGAAAAATCCTGGGCCGAGTTTGATGTCATATGTCCCTGTCACCGAATTACTCTAAGAGCAGAGAAAGCTCTACGAGTCACTTGAAGTGTTCAATCGGAATCAAGTGCGATGCTGCGGGGGTGGCGCTGCGTGAGTACAAACGGAAAATCCATCTGCCAAAGTACCGATCTGCGCTGAAACGTTCCAAAAACATAAAAAGCACCGACCGCTTTCCCGATCCAACTACGACCCGAAGCAAAAGCCACAAAAAACACGCGAGAGTCGCTGGTCATTGCGCGGCGCGCGCGCTGTTTGAATTTTGCAAAGCCTGCGGAAAGCTTGCCGCACAAACCACCCTACCTCCCCCCCAACACCGAAATCATAGAAATAACCATATTCTCGTAAACTATAGAAATCCCATGGATGTCAACGAAACCATATAAAAATATATGAAAACGGACCAATGACCTAAAGAACCCGCCCTGGTTTGTTGCACCAAATGGTGTCGAGGACGCGACCCGAAATCACAGAAATAACCAGATTCTCGTAAACTATAGAAATCCCATGAATGTCAACGAAACCATATAAAAATACATGAAAACGGGCCAATGACCTAAGGAACTCGCCCTGGTTTGTTGCACCAAATGATGTCGAGGACGCGACCCGAAATCATAGAAATAACCATATTCTCGTAAACTATAGAAATCCCATGAATGTCAACGAAACCATATAAAAATACATGAAAACGGGCCAATGACCTAAGGAACTCGCCCTGGTTTTTTGCACCAAATGATGTCGAAGACGCGACCCGAAATCATAGAAATAACCATATTCTCGTAAACTATAGAAATCCCATGAATGTCAACGAAACCATATAAAAATACATCAAAACGGGACAATGACCTAAGGAACTCGCCCTGGTTTGTTGCACCGAATGATGTCGAGGACGGGACCGAAATCATAGAAATAATTATATTCTCGTAAGCTATAGAAATCCCATGAATGTCAACGAAACCATATAAAAATACATGAAAACGGGCCAATGACCTAAGGAACCCGCCCTGGTTTGTTGCACCAAATGATGTCGAGGACGCGACCCGAAATCCGACAAAAAAACATATTCGTAAACTATAGAAATCCCATGAATGTCAACGAAACCATATAAAAATATATGAAAACATACCAATGACCTAAGGAAGTCGCCCTGGTTTGTTGCAGCAAATTGTGTCGAGCACGCGACCCGAAATCCGACCAAATAACCATATGTTCATAAACTATAGAAATCTCCCGAATGTCAACGAAACCATATAAAAATATATGAAAACGGACCAATGACCTAACGAAGTCGCCCTGGTTTGTTGCACCAAATGATGTCGAGGACGCGACCCGAAATCCGACCAAGAGACAAGGAAACCGAAAACTGCTCAGCGAACCAATGCGACTCAATGCTTCCTGGCCTCGACAGCGCAGCGAACCAATGCGACGGGCACCGTGTCTCCGCCAATCAATCGCCCGGCTGCATGTAATCGAAAACCTGAGTGCGAACCAAAGACATTAGATACCAAGGCGCCAAAGCAACGCAACGCATCACAATGGCCGTCCCGATGTTCGTCCCGACTTCAACTCCACTACACGGAACACAAACACACAAGCGAGACCACCGCACGGAAACACCGGACTCTTGAAAAACGCTTCAAGAAAGCTTCGTGCGACGCGACCGCTTCAGCAGAGGCCCCCGCGCTCTCGTGAGATCCTCCCAAATGGCATCCACCATCGATTGCTCGTCGTCCTCCGCCAGCGGCTCCCCCACCGATGTCTCGGCCGCGCCCGCGTCCGCGGGAAGCAGCGCAGGGGCGACTCCCGACGCAGCGGCAGCCCCAATCCCGGCATTCGCATTCGACATCGCCGACTCATCGGGAACCACGACCACGCGCTGGAAATGGGATCGCACGGGTCCAGAACCTCCACCCTCGATGCCCACCACAGCCACACGCTGCCCAGGTCGCATCGCTGATCCACCAATATAATGCGCCTCCCCGCCCCGAAGCTCCAATACCAGCACCACCTCCTCCACCACGTCAGCGATGAATAATAACTCGTCGAAGCTCAGCCAATACCCAGGCCGTGAAATCGCCGCGGCAAAAGCTGCCAAACCAACAGCACCGAAGCCAGGAAGCCGCTCAGGGTTCGGGTTGATATTCTCCACGTCGTTCAACAACAATTCCATGAAGTCGGTCACCGAACCGTCTCCAGCATCAACCTCCACCTCGCAAAGGGCCCGCACGATCTCACCCTGCACACGGCGATCCCCAGAAATGAAGAACGATCTCCGCAACGCGTCGAACACCGGCCTGGGATCAAACAAGGCGGCGAACTTGTTCGCAGGACCATCTTCGATCGGAAAAAGCTCCGGCTTGGCAGCGGTCCCCTTGACGATCACCCGGCCACCGAACTCCTCGTAAGCCGGACCGAGCCACTCGTGTCTTCCCGGGTCACAGCATTGTCGAACATCCCCAGAAAGAGCAGAGACGTCGAGACCGTGCACTTCGCGCGCCACCCTGCAAACGAATTCGCTCTCCACGCACCAGGCCGCGAACAAGCGCCTCGCCACCAAATCGAAGCGCCGCATCGACAGACGTTGCTTCTCAACGGCATCCGCCTGCTTCCGCACCACTTCCGAAACTTGCCTCCGCACATCAGAACTCAAGCTGGACCAGAAAAGCCTAGCCTCGCGTTCGGCTTCACCACCATGTCTGCAAGCGTCCAACGCCATGCCCCACAAAGCAGCAGACACGACGTCCCAGCGACCCGACCTCTGCGCCAACCTCGAACCAAGGCTATCGGCTGGCACGTCGCGAAGGAACTCCTCGATGGCACCCGCAGCCGATTCCCGAGCACCAGGACATTTAACCTCTCCGCGGCGCAAACGCCCGAAGCCAGCGTGCAACGAGCAAGCTCCATCGCCATTCGTCTGCACCGGAACGCAGTAGCTCCCGTCCACCAAAACCTCGGAAACTCCGTCTTCAGCCACGCCAACGCGAATCCGCAAAGGCACCGCCGCCGCACGCATGCTGTCAGGGAGATCGTTCAAAGTCAAAGGCCGCACCGCCAACCGCTCAAAGCGGCCTCGACGCCCCGGCGCCCCGCCTCCCATGGACGGGCCCCCATCTCCTCGCGATCCAAGGCCACCGCCAACTCCATCCAGAGAGCCCGCTCCCATCAACGAACTCGAAGAACGACCTCGTCCCGCTCCGGCTCCAGCATCGTCTCTCGAACCTCCGGAGAAATCCACGCCGCGCAATCCCCTCGCACCACCCGGAAGAGCCGACGACGACGACGACGAGCCTCCGGCCGCTTTCGCCGCTCCTCGCCGTCCGCCTCGCCCTCCGGCGCGGCCCGCTCCCCCAACTCCTCGTCGTCCGAAGCCTCCTCCAGCACCACGTCCTCGTCCGCGCCGTCCGCCTCCGCCGGTCCGCGCGGAATCGTCCCGCTCCTCCTCCTTCTCCTCCGGCCCCCCGCGCGGAGCTGCCATCGGCGCAGGAAGACTTCGAGCGACGAAAGTGGAGCCCGCGGCCGCATCCGAAACACCCATGCCTTCGAAGAGCGTCCGCAGGACTTCCACGCCGCCCCGCTTCACCTCGGCAAGAGTCGGCGGAACGACACTCTTCGTCCGACGCAATGTTCGCAACGATCGGCAACTCCTCGACGGCGAAGCATCCCCAGAAGCCGTCAAATCAGCCATACCACCGCAGATATCATCCATCGCCGCGTCGTCCCGTACCTGTTCCGAAGTAGGCCCCTCAACCCGCTCGGATTCCGGCGACGTCGAAGGCCCAGCCACGGGCGCCGACGAAGCCCGCTCGGACTTCGGATCTCCAGCGTCTCCCGTTCGGGCACGCGGACCTCGTTCAGGAACCACCGCGGCCGCTTCGTAGAATGCCATGACGATCTGCCTCGGACAAAGCCTGCTGACGTCCCCCACGACTTCTCGACAAAGAGTGTCGTCGTCGAAGCGCCAGAAACGTCCCTGCGAGCACCTCACCGCCGCAGAATAACGACCACGCGCGCCACCCAAGAGCTTGTGATACACCACACTCTGCAGCTCAAAGCTCGGAAAGTCTGGCCAAAGCAATTCGAATTCCAAATCCACGGCCCGCCTCGACCGCGAAGACCCCGAAGCCGGCGCCGTCCTCTGGAACCGCAGGGCCAACACTCGCGGATGACGACACACCCGGCGCTGCTCCGTGTGTTTCGTCCGCCCGCGACAATTCGGGCATTCCACCGCGGAGAGTCCATCGAGGACACGAGGAGCACAGAAGCGCATGTAGCACTCGGTGGGCGTCACGGCCGACGAGGTCCCCTCCTCGTCCTTCTGCTCAGGCAGCTCCAAGCACAAGACGTTCTGGGCTTCGAATCGCGGAGCCTGGCAATTTCCGCAAACGTCACAACGACGCCTCGTCTCCAAGACCCAGCCGAAGACATGCTCCACAAAGGTCGCGCGCTCCAATCCACGGTCCATAGAAGCGTCGTAAGGAAGCCACTCAACGGCCCTGTCCGCATTCAACTCGCGCGCCGCCATGGAGCGTAGCAGATGGAGAAGGAACACAGCCACTTCGTGCTCATCGTCGTCGGCGAAATCCAAGGAGACCGCACAGCGCCGCACCAAGAGCTCCGGGACGTCCTGACCGGAAAACGCCAAGCGCGAGGCCCACAAAGCGCAGGACGCGCAATTGCCACCCTCACCGCCGACGTCGCAGACCGCACAATGTCCACGAAGAAGCCGCTGCAGCAAAGGAATACGAAGCAGACACTGAAGAACCACCAGGACATAGGAGTGCCCACCACCGCCTCGGCGCAATCCACCAATTCCACAGCCATCACCAGGTCCCGTCACGGAAGCGGCCCTGCCGAAAGACTCCGCGGAGAACACGGACCACGCAGCAGGAGGAGAAGCACCCAGAGTGGAGAACCCTTCCTCCGAGACATGGAAAAGCGAGTTCTTTCCGAAGGCCTTGCGAAACACGTCCTCGCGCCTCCGAGTCACTTCCTTCCGCGCCTTCCGCACCAAGGCCTCCGCCGCTTCTCGATCCTGAACGCGAGCCCGCTGACGAGAAGCCCGAGCACGCTCGTTGTCCGCGGCATACATCTCCCGCGTCAAACGCTCCTCGCGCGTCGCCTCCACGTCACGCATGCGATGGAGCCGATCGTTCGCAGTCTCCTTCTCGACCTTGCTCCGATATTTGGCGAAGCCCACGATGGCCACCACCGCGAAGTGATCGCTGAGCTGGAACTCGCGACCCGTGTTCGTGAAGAACCGCCTGGTGCCAGCGAGGTACGCGTGCGCTCCCGCCACGCCATCCACGAAGACCCTGTCGAAGCGCTGCCGCCTCGCCCAGGGAGCACCATCTTTCGACGGAGGCAAATACTTGCTCAACCTCGGAAACCAGGAGTTGCCCTTGTACCACGCGTCCCGGAATCTCAGCAGGCGGCACCACAACATCGCCTCGTCCTCGCGCACATTGAAATCACCCGCCAGCACGAAAGGCCGCGACAGAGGCTTCAGCACCTTCAAGACCCGTTTCAGGATCACCTCCCTGTTCTTCGCAGCGTCCTCGCCAGCCGGGAAATGAGCCCCGATCACGTTCACCTCGAAGCGGTCCACGGCAACCACGCTCGCCCCGACGACCGGAGCTCCATCGGGCATCTCCAGCACCTCCGTCTCCAATCCGCGCGCCACGTACAAATGAACGTGACCGCAATGGCTGGCGACCACCGAGACCAAACGATAATCTTCCTCTAACTCCCGCATAGACGCCGCGCCATTACATTCCTGGAGAACCGCGACGTCGGGCTGCATTCGCCTCACCTCAGCCAGCACCGCGGACATGTTGTCGGCAGGCTTCCAGTCGGCGTCCTCGGGCACCTCCACGGACAAACGGTTCACGACGTCGCTGACATTCCAAGTGAGCACCCGCAGGGCATGCAGCGCCAAACGCTCCTCCACAGAATCCGGATCGATCGCGCCGGAAGCGACGCCGTGCGATCCAGCCCGCGCGACGCTGGCCAAATGAAGGTCCGCAACGTCAGGTCGCTCGAGAAGCCAAGTCAAAGCATCGCGGCAAAGCTGCTGGTCCTGAAGAAACACCAGCAGGTCTCGCTCGTTCCGCCTCTCGGCCTCCTTCCGAAGCTTCGTGAACCCATGACGCAAAGACGACTTCAAATTCGAAATGAACCCCCGCGCCTCACTGTCCGGCGGCGGCATGTCCAGAAAACGCGCGATCTCGCCAAAGATCAAGCCAAGCACCATGTACGCCGTGCCGCCCGGACTCTCCGCCACGGGGACCTTCATAGTCACATCTCCGCATCCAACCGTAGCACCTCGGAGGCGCTTGAAGACAGCAAGCGCTCTGTCCCGCACTCGCTCCGCACGCTCCAGCGACCCGAGGCGATCCCAAACGTGCACCTCGACATGCTCGGCCATCCCCAAAGAAGCATCCTTGGCCCGGAAGGCGACCAAGACCCATTCCTGCGACCCTTGGCCAACGGGATCCCAAAGCACCGGCAGAACGAATAAACTCGTAGTCTCGAACGAGCCTGCGATCTCCTTCATAGAAACCATCTTCCCAACTTTGACGGCCAGCTCGTCCACGTCGAGATCACCACCACAAAGTTCGCCGGCGCGACTCGTGCCAATGGCGAGCGGCATCCGAAAACAGCGAGCGAAGTGCCGAGCGAGGACCAAGAAGAATTCCAGCTCCGAAGGCTTGATCCCACGGCCCGCAGCGAGAGCCTGCTCCAAGCACACGTTGACCCGCCACTTGCCAGCATTCAAATAAACGCCGTCATCCTGGCCAGGCTTCTTCCTCTGCCCACCTTTCGTCGCATCATAGCTGTCGTGCAGATCCAAAGGTATGAGACAGCCCAAGGCCTCCCGCACAGCAGGCATGTGCAACTCGGACTGCAGGCGAGCACCAACACGCTCGACAAAGAGCGTCCGATGCTCGCCCATATCCACCTCCGCAACCACCAAATCCACGGCTTCCCCAACCTTCTCCGCAATCACAGGCGGCTGCTGAGGCCAAAGATAAGCATCCACATCGTCGTGCACGTCGCCTCCCATCGCGAGTCTCTGCCGCGAAGCTTCCCGGCGCAAATATTTGAGAATCCTCTCCGCGACCTCGGCCTCATCCTCATCCCAAAGGTCCTCGGCGCAATCGCGATATTTCCGC
>Ga0099797_101024_pt1 | contig 15776 bp, 26 predicted proteins | sample Uncmet_Sort48C_1_FD_89871 | JGI IMG/M metagenome (GOLD analysis project Ga0099797, IMG submission 89871) | Marine eukaryotic communities from CALCOFI LINE 67, Pacific Ocean - C012_Sort48C_1 | ecosystem: Environmental > Aquatic > Marine > Oceanic | place: Pacific Ocean: Monterey Bay | collected... | reverse complement strand
CTTTTCCTTGCTTTTGCGTCGTCATCCGAGTTTCCAGCTCCATACGCACTTCAAGTTCCTCCGGGGGTGCTGTAGAAGCCTGGGCCTTGTCGTACCGCCATTTAACTTTTGACTTCACATCCCGCAGCTTCTTCCTGATGTATGCTGTAAACAAATCATTGTGTGTGTGTGTTTGTGCCGTGTTTGTGTGTTTGTGGCGCGTGTGTGTGTGTTTGTGGCGTGTGTGTGTGTACGAACATTCAAGGTCACAGACAACAAACACGATGACAAAGGCTAGGGACACCAACATTCAAGCCACAGGAACTTACAATGTCTTGCCTTCTGTTGCACTACTTCAGGGTCTCTGGAGTACAAGGAAGTGCCCGCGGGCAAAAACCCCTTCAAGTCAATGCCCCCCCAATTCAAAGCCCGCCTTGTGATGTTTTCGACGCACTCTGAGCAGCAGCATGGGATTATTAGTGAACAGAAACATAGCAAAGGAAAGCAGCCTGCATATTTACCTGTGATCAGGTTGCTTTGCTCTCTTTGCCAATGTGGCAAGGCCTGCCCCCACTTTTCGTAGTTGCTGCGGTCCCTCATCCCCACGATAAGAATCTGCTTCATGCGCCTGCTTTCCACGGATATGACCAAGTCGACAGCCAAAACACCGGCATTCTGCTGGCGCCTGATGGCGTCAAGGAAATTGCCATCGCGGTTCTTGGGTATCATGGCCCGACCAACAAGCATCGAATTATTGCTAAAAAGCACATTATTGCTGGTAATTCCTACCGGGTTGGGGTGAGCTTCCATGAAACCAACGGTGACAACGGTGACCTGACTTGGGTGGCCAAAGGCGGTTTGACTTGGGTGGCTGTGCAAGAGCACGTTGTTGTTGCTACTGCGGATTGGATCAGGGATCCACAAGCCAATGTGATTTGCCCCGACCGCCACACCTAGATGGGGGAGTAAACTTGTACCGCATAGGTTAGCTAGCAGGTTATATATATTAGGTAGGAGGCTCCTACCTGCTGAACGTTAGCGACGAGACGGGAAACTTGCCAGTTGGCGCCAAAACCCATCATCTTCCCGACCCACCATTGAACAGAATGGACAGGTTTCTGTGTGGTTCTGGCCAACGAAGTGACACCGAAATGTCGATGTTTCAGCCAACACATGCACAAATGTTTCTGTACACACGACGAAACTGTTCCGATGGTGCAATAATTCTCCGGGATTTGCAAGGGCAGGTACGAACACAATGGCCTGTGTCCGTGCCTGCGCATGGCATGAATTGCGTGCACACCAGGGTTTGTATGCGTTGTATATTGATCCCAGCCCCTTTCTATCTATGTATAGGTTAGTCTAGACTAGTTGATCACATGACATGATCGATGATCCACTTGCGTCTGTTCAGCCTCATTGACAGAACGCCGCACTTTTTCGCGTCTCCATGCGCGTCACATTGCCCATAGGGGGAGGCCGATCTGCCACGGACACCAACTGGATTGCGAAATGAAGCTACTCATTTTGATGATCTGCAGAAAAATGTTTGTAAGACAGAAGTACACTGCCGAGTGTGCGATGGTCTGGTATCGGTTGTTCTCGAGAACCGGCTTTGGTTTTGTAGAGTTGACATGGGCAACGTGGAGCAACGCTGCAGCGAATTCGGGGAGGAACTTTTTTTCTGCGTCGATGATCCAGATACCAGCGTTCTACAGTTTATTCCTTACTGCAGGGCACTTGTTTTTCCACTGGACGAGCAGTTCAAGGTGAGGCTGGATGGGCTGTACCTTCAGGACGTCATCGATACCAGCCTTTTTCCTCAGCAATACAAAATGGCCGTCAGGTATTTACAGTGAGGATACAACCGACTGTGAAAGTGTTCGCGAAATATTCAGAAAACACAGGCGCAGTGTCGACTTGTCGGACCCCTAAAATGCCTAGGTCCACATCATTTACACCATCACCAGCGACAGCCACGGCCCTTCGATACTTTCCAGTATTCGATGTGGGATCAGCGGCTAGTCATCCACAATCAGCCAGCAGAGTGCAGAACCTGGGCTTGCAGGCCGTTTTTGCTGAAAGTAACAGCGGATGGTCGGAAGCCGAAAAACATCAAAGCCCACCTCCAGTTTTTTGCCGGGTGGAAGCACCGGCTGGCCACTAGTGGCATAGCATTGGGACCTGGCAGGACCTTTGTAACAGACGGAACAGGTAACAGAATATACCAGAAGTTTGCAAATGTTACTCTCTGGAAGGCTTCATGATTTCGTACGGTGGCGACTGTATCGGTTTGTCTGTTGTCAAGAACACAATGGGCGTCGCCAATCCAAATTGCAGGTTGGCTGAGTATAACATCTCAGCCATTCGAATTGCACTTTGCCAACTGTCCTACTCTGTGATTCATGGACTTCAGAAGACATAATTCAAGGTAAAGACAGCGGTGGAATCGACCTCACTGGTCAAGTTGGTTGCTTCGACAATCGGGACTCCGGTATATACAAGGGCACATGCAAAGCGTGCGGCATCAAGGGACACAGCATTTTCTATGAGGGCTTCTCTGGGCTGCCTTATGGGCCAGTTCCGCCGGACAATGATGCCACCATTCCTCAGATATTTAGGCAGGGGGATTCGCACAAGTTGCGAATCCACGCACAGATCTGCCTGGAGCTGGCATTGAAAAAGTGGAGGAGCCGCGATTTTTTCGATGCCATGGACGTGGAGCACCGAATCCGTACGACGTGTCCAGGCAAAGGTCTCAAAAGGAAGCTGGAAGTTCACGTGGGGCAGATTCAGGATTAGCCCTGCAATCCATTACGTTAAACGTTTTCTGCTTCTAGATTTTGATGTGCCCGAAATCGCCGATGACAAAGTTGCGAGTTCTTTCTTTGTGTCACCTTTCCAGTTTTACCACATGCTAACTCTTCCTCCAAACTGGACACCTGTGCATAAGACCATCGCACAGGACCTGATTCTCGTGAACCTGGTCTGCAAGGAGCTACTTTTTGGGTTGAAAAGCACGCCAGCGACCTGCATGGACTTACTTGCAGCTGCCGACGCAAGACGGCGATTTGCGGCGTTCGACGTCAACTCGGAGCTGGTTGACGATTTAAATTTTAAGTCGTTCAACACAAACGCAAGCAAAAAACAAACTGGCAACGTCGGCAATTCCGGGCGCTTCAGGTGCGAGTGTGTTTGTCTGTGCGCGTGCTTTTGCTTATTGTGTTCGTGTGTTCGTGATTCAGGGACTGTTACCTCGAGATGTTGGGTCTGGGGGCTGTGTTTGACTTTGATCGCGAAACGAAGCTTCAGCAGCGTACGCGGATGACGTTCACAGCGGCGAACGGCAATATATCAATGTCAATGCCCGTAGGTTACAGTGGTGTGGTTACTGAAGAAACCCACGAAAAGTATGCCAAAATTTTTTTCAAGATGCATGATTGGACTGCCCAGGTGTGTCTGTTTGTTTGTTTATTGTGGTTTTGTGTGTACTGAGCTTGTTTTGTTGACGAACTGTCCATGCCCATAGCGCCATTGGCATGCAAGTGGGCGTCCAAACAGGAAAGGCAGTGGGCTGAGTCGCAGGTGCTAGACCAGGGGCCAGATGAACTGCAGTATTTCTGGCAGCTGGAGCTTCAGTCTCTACCGGCCGGTCGTCATTTCAATACTGACCTGCAGAGCGACGTTTATCAAGCTTTGCATCTGCATAAGTCTTCATCCGGCTCCCGGTGTGGGTCTGCAATGGTCGTCGCTGCGAATCGCGGGTCATCAATCCCAGCCACCGCGCATGGCTTTGCGTGTGCGATGGTCTGCACTCTAGATGGGCAAATGGCCGCACTGCCGCTGATGCTGGTGGGCACCTACGCCAAGCTTGGTCCTACGTCGTTTGGTATGCACATCCTGGCAACCAGCACGCCGAACAACAGGACGCTAATCGGCATCTCGGATGACGTGGCCTTGCACCAAGCTTCATTTCAAATGCGCGTGGCACGCTCGCCTGACCCTGAGAAACCAGGTGCGTATGTGCATGTGCTGTCTTTGTGTATGTGCACTGAGCTTGTTTTGACGATGGTGCTTGTGTGTGTTTTCATGAACCAGGTGCGTACTTTTTGTTCCACGGCAAGTCCATCGATACGGCTACCATGGTTGTAGTCGCCGATAGCATGTTCCAGCTCCACAGCGAGGTGTCGGATATGGCGTATGCGGCCCAACTCCGGCGGCTGAGGAAAGAGGTGCAGACAAAGGCGGACCCGGCTGCCATTGTGCTCGCTGCCAAAACTCTGCTCACTGGTGAGGGGCGCGGTCGGGGACGCGCTGGGGGACACGTGGAGTAAAGAGGCGTGGTCGGGTGCGCTGGGGGGCGCGCTGGGGGACGTGGTCGGGGGCGCGCTGGGGGACGCGCTGGGGGACGCGCTGGGGGGCGCGTGGAGGGGCGTGGTCGGGGGCGCGCTGGGGGACGCGCTGGGGGGCGCGTGGAGGGGCGCGGTCGGGGGCGCGCTGGGGGACGCGCTGGGGGACGTGGTCAGGGGCGTGGCCGGAGTGACAGTGGTTCTTTCAGTGACGACAGTGGTTCTTTCAGTGACAATACTGAAGGTAGCGGTGCGTCTGTGCCTACGGGAGATAGGTACGTTCGCTCTTGTGTGCATGTGCATGTCGTGTAACAGGGGCAGTGTGCATGTGTGTTGTACTTGTGTGTGTGTATTGAACCTTTTTTGTTGATGAACTGCCCTGTGCGTGTCTGTGTGTGTCTGTTTGTGAGTTTATTGTATTTGTGCGTGTGTGCTGAGTTTGTATTTTTGATCCACTCTCTTTATTGAATTTGTGTGTGTAATGGGCGCCTGTGTGTGTGTTTATTGTGTTTGTGTGTGTAACGAGCTTGTTTTGTTGATGAGCCGCCCTGTGTGTGTGCGTCTGTGTGTGTGTTTGTGTGTGTTTTCATGATGCAGCTGCAGGGTTTGTGGCGATTGGAGGGGCGAAGATTTAATGCTGCTTTGTGGAAATGATGATGGTAGCGCCGGGTGTGGTGCGGGTTACCACACTTTTTGTCTCGACCCGCCCCTTGGTTGTGTTCCTGACGATGATTGGTCTTGCCCGCAGTGTCAGTGATGCTGAAATGGTGGTGTGTACCACTTTACCATGCATGGGGAACTAGGGCCGCAGCAGAGGCGCGGCTTAATGTACATTGTGCGTATATTAAAATTGAATATAACGACCAAATGGTTAGATGTACCTTGCGTGTTTATTAGAATTTAAGTTTAATTTAACAGCCAAATTTAAACAGCCAAAAAGCGCGTCAAAAAACGCGCCGCGGTATTTGCGCTTTGACGCGAAAAAACGCGTCAAAAAACGACTCTGCTTGCTAGGGTCGTGCGTGCGAAGCATAAAACGGTGCGTTGTGACGAAAACCAAAACAGTAGGTTTGTGATTATTTTATCTAACGGCACACATTTCATATTCGGTAACGTAATTCCAATAAAGATTAATGCTTATCGATTGAATTCAGGTCATATTGGTTTTGTGGCTCAATGATCCACCACCATTTTTGTTGATGTGGACGTAGCAATATCCTTGCGTATTGCTGATCGTCCCAGCAGATACCAAGGTGAGGTAGAGTGAACAGGTGATATTTATCATAATATTTATTTGCATGTTTTCTGTCCCTTTTTTCCTACTTTCCATTCTGTACTTCCCACTCTCGTTTTTTTGTATCATTTTCGTCATGTTGTGTAGAACCAGAAAACGTGGTTCTAGAGCAAAAAATCAATCGTTTGCTGTTTTTCCTGTGGTTTCATGCCATGATTTAGTTTACTAATCTAACGAGGGTAAAATGCAGGCCCTGAATACAATTCTCCTGGGTCTAGTGGCACATTTCCTGTGATTTCATCATGATGTTCATGTTGCTTGTCTCGTACTTGAATTTGTGTTCCTTCCTGATCATATTCCGGAGCACCCTCATGTTCATTCAGCTACTCTTCCATTCACGGCCCTCGCTGTTACGCAGGCTATACAAGGCAGAACATGCGCTGCCTTGGCTCATGATCTCACAGAAAGCCGGGTTGCTGCCCCTGAAAATCTCTACGAAACCTAAGAGCTGCACGCTGAACTTCCACTTTAAGTAACTCATCACTATACTATACTCATCCACTCCACTCCACTACGCCCCCGCCCTGCACTCCAGCACCGCATGCTTCCCCCATAATACCATCGGCCAGCTGTTTTCACTGGGCTCTATCCTGTTCCACCTTCATCCACCCCTCCTGCTCTATCCCTGCATATTTTAGCGCCGCCGCAAGGCTTTCACCTTAGGTGAAGTCAGGCTTCCTCTGAGGACAAGGGGGTACCAGGGTGGCCGCATCATGCTGTGAGGAACATGCGAGGGAGACGGGAAAGTGGCATCCTAGCTACATGCCCCGCCCACTGTAACTGTCTACGATGCACATACGCCCCTATGCTACGTGGCTTGGGCGCTTTCGGCACCGCCCTTGTGCTGATCCTGTGCTCTCGCACACTGGCGATCATAACACACACACACTGGCGATGGAACCTACGCAACCTACCCAAAAGCTCCGCAGCCAGGCACCGACTTTCACATCCGTAAATCAGGATGGCCAGCACAATAGCCACGTGGGCTTCCCGTTTGGCCGCCGGTGATACCCCGCCTGACCAAAACACCATCCTGCTGAGGGAGCAAAACGCTTTTGTCGCTGCTGTTATCCTAGCATCCACATCTATCCCGCCTGTGCCGTCCCTGCTGGTCATACTGCCCAGGTACCTTTCCCTATCCACCACCGATAATGCGCTGCTCGACGGGAGTACAATGTCGCCCAGGTTGGTGTTGTCGAAGGTGGATGGACTGATGTATGAGGCAGGATGAGCAGCACAGAACAACACTAGAGTCTCCACCTTCGTATCCCCAGATTCTATCGTGCTTTCTCATGCACCTTCATACCCCACCTAGCGAAGTAAGTTCGAGATGGAGTTCGAGATGTCAGACTCCAAGTATACCGATGACACGGGGCTGGTGTTTTGTGATAGGGAGTTGGCTGGGAGGATGATGCCACTGGCGAATGTGTATTTCGCGAGTTGGGGTATGCGGGTGCATGAGAAAAAGCACCTGGGGATGTGAAGGTGAAAACGCTTTTGCTGTTCTGCTCTGCACCCTCGTCTGAATACACTGGCCCATCTACCCACGACAACACCAACCTCAGCGACATCACGCTACCGTCAGGTAACGTGATTCCCAAAGTGCTCAAGGCGAAGTATTTAGGGAGCGTGATTAGTAGAGACGGGGCGGATAGGTGAGATGTGGAGGCTAGGATAGCAGCGGCTTCGCAGATTTTTGGGTCCCTGAGCAAGCTGGTGTTCCAATCGACGGCGGTTTCGCTGCCGGCGAAGAGGGAGGCCTACGTAGCGCTGATCTTGGCGATCTTACTGTATGGGAACGAGCGTCGGTACGTGACGGCGGAGTTGTGGGGTAAGTTGCATGGTCCACCAGTGCGCGCGTGCCATGTACCGCGCCACTCTGTGGCACACACGTGGGCGTCACATTACCACCGCTAGCGTGCTGTGATTGCTGAAGCTTCGTAGCATAGAAACATACGTTAGACGCAGGGGGCAGCTTTAATGGACGGGGCATGTAGCCAGGTTGCCGGCGAGCAGGCTACCCAGGAAGCTCCTGTCGTCGTGGTGCTTGAGGTCGAGACCGCGGAGACGGCCAGAACTGATGTGCGGCGAGCGCATAGAGGCAGCATTAGTGAAATATGCGGGTGTAGAGGGCGTTTGTGTGTGTGTGTGGATGGAGTTGGCGAAGGACAGGGGGGCATAGAAGCAGATGATATCGGGGACATCAGGATGAGGCGCATGAGGTGCTGAGGCGGAGGGCGGGGGTGTTGGGGGGTATATGCAGCTTATTAGAGACGAAATGTGAATGTTCAGCACAGGGCGTTGGAGATTTCCGTGGCAATTACTAGGGGCAGCAACCAGGGTTTTTGGGGTCGCTTGTGCCCCCCCACGGACTTATGACTCAAGCTGGCGTGTACTTTGTTTGTTTCATTGTGCATACATGTCCATCATACCATCCTGCAGCGTTGTATCCGCCAATGGATGGGGTTAAGTTTAAGTCAGTCAGTCAGTCAGCCAGCCTCATCTCCGAGTTCATTCCAGTTCCCGCGCATGCAGTAGGCCGCCTGTGACTGCCCGTGCTTCTCCTATACCATGGGCTGTGTCTGTCGTCTGTGTTTGGCTGTGCATCTCCACGCTGCTGTACTTGTATATAACACATGGCACTGTGAAACCATTCTTCTACGCAAAATCGCAGAACAGAACATAATTTTGTACAGCAGACGAAGATGGCAGAGCCACAGTAGGCAGCCCTGAAGAAGGGAATTGGCGTAGATGGAAGGTGGCCCCTATGCCAGTGGCCACAAGAATAATGGACATCCATTGGCGCATAGGCAGATCAACGCCGCTGAATGCTTCTTTGCGTGATGTGCAACTTGGGCTTTAAGGTACCTCCAAAGTAGCCGGGAATGCTGGGTATCTTCATAGCACGCTATGTACCCTCCGTTTGTGTCACGGTGCTTCTAGAGTGCATGGGCCCTTGTGTGTTGGTCCCCTCATTCGATGTTCTCGCCCACGCGGCGATATCACCGCACCTCACTTTCACTTTACCAACCAGCCCATTCATGCAGCAGCCCTGCTGATCCTGCAATCAAGCTGCGTAATGTTTATCTTTATCTCTATTAGTCCAGTTTTGACTTTCGCAAAAACCATATTTTAAATCTAAAGATGGCCGGTCATTCCAGGACCCAAATTGCCCCCTCTTCCGAGCTTCCCCATGCACCACCGCGCCATGACAACTTCAAATGCACCGTGCCTGTAAACAGTCAGAACCACCACAGCCAGTGACCGGCAGACTGCACGCAGATAGCGCGCACGTGCACACCCACATGATCGCACAGGGGCGGGGTGAGTGGGCCGCCAATGTGCCCTGCCTGTGGCTGGGCATGAGCGGCTGCTTGTGGCTGGTCGGTTGCCTGTCTGGCTGGCTTCATCTGATCTTATGTGGTGTTCTTTAGTGTTAACTTAACAAGCAGGGGATATATAAAACCAGACTGCTGAGGCTGTCTGGAACTTAACAAGCTTGTTTCGTTTTCTAGCGGCTTTGGCTCTTGTCTGATCCGTAACTTGTTCTACTAACCTTCATTCTATGTTTTGTTCTACTAACCTGAATTTTGCACATTGCTGTTGTGTCGCCGTTTCTGGTGCTTTCCGTTTCCATCCTGTTCGTTTGGAGTATGCTACTGTCTTTTGTATATTCGGGCTTGCCGCTTGTACTGTCGCTATAAATTGCGCCTGGTGAGTTCGAGCATCCACCTGAGGTACAGTAACATACTTTCGTTGTGTGTATTATTTAAGGTCAGTCACCCCGAATGTTTTTGTTTTTCCTGTATCCGGGCTTTTGTGTATTTTAGGATCCCTGTTACCTGTTTTACCTTCATGCCATTTGGCCGTTGTGCAAAATTGCTGTGTCAGTCGCCACTATTCACATTTGAGGGTCGAATCTTGCCCATTTATTTTTGTGTTCTCGTACCGCTCAGGTTGCAAAAAAGCATGCGCACTCTTTTAGGCCTCGGCTGACTGACTGAGTTAAACTTAACCCCATCCAAAAGATGGATATGACGCTGCAAAATGCCATGGGTGGGCACATGCACACTGCACACTACATCATGCAACATGCACCAGCTTGGGTCACACGCTCACAGGGAGCCGCAAGCGGCCCTCGACCCCGGTTACTACCCCAGAGCCACCCCGTGGGAATCTCCGCACGTAGCACTGACCAGTCTTGTTTTGTCACTCTAAACTACCCCGGCTTTACGTTCTAACACCACATACACTTTGACTTCACTGTCTATATCCCTTATCCCTGCTATCGCCTGCTTCCACGCTAGTCTATCCTGCGCCAACTCCATCCAGCTGCCCACCTGCACCCCGGCGAATTCCAAGGCCGGTTCCAACCGTGCCCCAGCTCCGGCCTCCATGGTGTTCTCGGTCCCCCGCACCACGCCAAAAGGAACCTGCGTGGAAGCCTCGTGGGGCCCATCCTGGCCACGTGCCCTGCCCATTGTAAATGCCCATGGTGCACACTGGTTTCTATGCTCATAAGCCCTAAAACTTTCATGATGCTGGCGGTGGTTATACCGCACTCGCGTGTGTGTCACATGATCATCCTGCACATAGCCTCGGTGCATCTATGATGAAAACCGCGCAATTTTGCCCACAACTCTGCTCTCATGCACCAACACCCACTACCATACAACATGATGGACAATACAAAAGCCGCATACGCCTCTCTCTTCGCCGCTGGGGAAATCGACGCCGACCTGAATACCAGCCTACTTAGCGACCCGAGTGCCCGTATGGCTGCCGCCACCCTAGCCTTCACGTCCGCCACGGCCGTCCCCTCCTGCTGATCATGCTCCCGAGGTATTTGGCCTGTGCTACTACTGGAATAACATTACAGTACGATGCCATTGAGGTTGGCATTGTCGTAGGAGGATGGGCGGGTGTACGTGGATGGGGGTGTAGCACAGAACAGCACAAGCGCTTTCACCTTCGAAGTGCTCGTTCACCAGAGGCACCATCTTCACTGCCGGCTCCCGGTCACAGAACAGCAAGCCCGTATCGTCGGTGTACTCAGAGCCCATCATCGTGAAATCCAGTACCTCTCTCGGCGCCCCTGCCTCAGCCCCTCTCCTCATTCCCCGTCCAGCCGGACATAGCCCCATTGAAAGTCTTACTTGAGGTCAGCTTGCTAGTACCTTCGGCTCCTCCCCCTAGCATCCTCCACCACCACCCGAAAGGCTTGATCTACCTCCCTTCCCTCCACCATCCTAACCCGCGTTCGAATGTGGCCACTGGCATCCTGTACTGCTCTGTCTACCACCCCCACCACCCCTGCCAAGATCCCACCCCTGCTTCTGCAGTTTGCACCCTCGTCCCACCGCCGAGAACTCATAACCCCATCCACCGCCGTCCTAAAAATGCACTGCCCATATTCCACGATTGGGGGGCATACCTCACCCTCCACGATTGCATGATTACGCGAATGTGGAAGATAGAGAGCTGCCCCCCCAAGAAACCCCCCTGCTTCGCCCCTCTATTATCGACAGTAACATCACTTTCACCTCATCTACCTCGAAACCCATATTCACCGAACTACCTTTTCAGGCACCCCAAACTCCCCCATCACCCTCCGCAACAATTCACGAGGAACACGATCAAACGCTTTCACAAGGCCAAGCAAAAGCACCCATGTTTCCATGTCACGCTCTCTCATCTTCTTGATAGCCACCCTGAGACAAAAGGATGCATCACTAAACCCCCTACCAGGCCTAAACCCACACTGTAATTCCTCTTTTGGTGGCTCCTGGATGGGAGTTTGCCTATGCTTGATTATATTTGCCACTATTTTATACAAGAGACAAACCTCAAACAGCATGATCCTCAGGTCTCCGGACTTAGGTAGGATCTTCAAAAGACCGCCATCCCAGCTCTTCGGAGCTACCCCCCCCCTCCCAAAACCCCACAACCAACCCCACCAACATCCCCGCTTCTCCATCATCCAGCAGCATAGCTTTCACCGCCACCGTACTGATGCCCGGACAACCGGGAGAAGACAGTTTTAGCTTCTTCGCCGCTGCCGCCACTTCTTTCACTCCAGGGGCCCTGCTTGCCTCTTCCCACACCATATGCTGCTCTATACTCTCCAGAACCCTTTCATCAAATTTTTAGGCCACGGTCATCTCGGTATTGTTCTCATCTTAGCCCGGGGGCTGGTGATCTGCATTGGCCCATTTTCTGTGGCTGTTCTTCGTGCCTCCCACATCTGAGTTGCATGTTCCATGGGCAACTTCCTGAATTTTTTGGTACCTGCTTTTGTTTTTGCTCCGGCTGCTGTCGGCGCTTCGTGTTGAACACAGAAACTAATGGGGCGCTATCTACGGTAGCTCACCGTACTACCGTAAACTCTACGTTTGCTCTACGTGCCACCGTGCAACGTGCGTTGTACGGTCGGCACAGTGAGGTGCCCATAGTACTGAGGGTACTCACAAGTACCCCAGGTACTTTGCAAGCAAGTAGCAGGATACTTTGGGAGTAGTTTACAGTACCTCGAAGTACATGCGGGCTCCTATTTATCTCAGGAGCCCAAAGTTAGTTGGCAGTTAGTTAGTTAGCTCGTGCGCTTTGCACGCACACCAAGGGCAGCTTGATCCTAACAGCCTGAGATCTAGCTGACCTTGGCGGTAAGTGCTCACTTTATGTTATGCGGTTTAACGTCCAAATCACATTGCAGACACTGATGTGGCTAATCCCATATTACACATTACCATCTATAAGAAACGAAGCAAGTGATGCCTGGGTTTTGTCAGAAACAACTGTCCGTCGAATTTGTTATTTTCTTGTTAGTGATGTGCAGCTGACTGAGGCACCTAAACCTCGCCCAGATCCGGACCACCGCCGACGGGACGCGAAACAGCACTGCAGGCACTCCAGCTTGCAACAGTTTGAAACGTAGGAGATTCGCCCAGTTTTCTACGAGGCTCACACTAACTGAAGACCCAGCTCCTGGTCGATGTTTGGATCCTGAAATATCGCCAGCACCTGTTTTCTTTTTTCACATGTATTACATTCATCGAACATATGGGTGCGCCATTGCATGCATATTTCAAGTTTTGTCTCGAAAGATCGGTGCTTCGAATCTTCTGAAAAATACAGATTCTGCTTAGTTTTCTTTGTTTCTCCTTTGTATTGGAGCTTTGCGTCTTCTGAAGAACATTGATTCCGCTTTCTTTTCTTTGTTTCTCCTTTGTGTGTACCTGGCGGCCGTGCATCCTTCAAACGCACATTGAGCAACTGCACATCAACTGCACGTTTTGTTTCGGAACACTCATCTTTGATATGGTAGAATTTGCATGTCAACTTCATGTGGGCTGTGGAGGTATTATGAGCATCGGTGGACTCTGCTTTTGCATGGTGTTCTACCCAAAGTCGACTGTTGTTGGATTGTCGTTGTGGACCTGGGCAAAATAAAATCCCAGGTCAACAAAAAAATCAAGAGTCGGAAACACTGTTACCTGATTTTTTCCATTTTTTAATTTCATCACATTTTCCTAATTCTTTTTGCGTCATCCAAATAAACCCCCTGGGTAGAGTGTTTTCAGTTGCCGAGGCATCTAGAATGTACAATCCTGGCTCCAGTGCGCGTTTGGGCAAGACATTATCCTTCAACACATGCATTTCAACCGTGTTCCTGTTTTCCTTCATCGAGGCGTGCAGTTGCTGCAATTTTGTTTTTGAGACACCTTTGGATGTGAGGTAAGTTCTCAGCAAGTAGATTACGTCGCTTCTTTCAAGAGAAACCATTTGGCCAAGACTGAAATTTGCTGCCTGTCTCTTTGTGTGCTTGCTTCTTTCATTTTCATCGAACGTTTTTCAGCCAGGGTTGGCGTGAGCGACACGCCAACAAGCTTCTCCTCCAAGCGGTGTCGGTCGAAGTTTTGTTTGGAGGAGGAAACGGTGATTTTGAATATCTCCATTGGACAATATTTCTTGACTAGCTTGAAATGATTTTAACGACCCTACTTTTACTTACTAGAGCTCTAGCTACTAGTCTAGAGCTCTCGCTACTATCTCTAGCCTAGCTAGCTACAAAAATGTAGATTACTTCGGCCTTAGACTAGACGGCGTCTAGACGTCTAGAGCTCTACCCGGGTAGAGCTCGGCACGCACCCTACCAATTTTTCTTACCTTTTTTCTTCTGTATTTCCTTTTTCTCAAGCAAACTCTCTCTCTACTGTAGAGACCCTAGCTAGCTAGCTAGCTAGATCTAGCTAGCTACTAGTCTAGAGCTCTACTAGTAACTACAGTAGAGCTTCTAGCTAGCTAGCTAGACGGCTCTACTAACTAGCTACTAGAGCTCTAGCTAGAGCTAGCTAGCTAGAGCTCTAGCTAGTAGAGCTCTCTAGCTAGAGCTCTAGTAGCTAGCCTCACTGTAGTAGAGCTCTAGATCTAGCTAGAGCTCTAACAGTAGAGCTCTAGAGCTCTAGAGCTCTACTAGCTAGCTAAGTAGGACCTCTCTAGCTACTAGCTAGACCCACTCCCACTCTACTAGACTCTAGACGTCTAGATTCTAGTAGTGGTAGCTTACGTGGGTTATCTGCTATTCGTGTCATCTAGCTAGCTAGCTAGCTAGACCCTCTACTCACTCGACCATCTACTCACCTCATGCCAAGGTATGCGCAAAGGAATGAATATTATGAAGATGACGTTGAGTGCGAAGGTCAAAGGCATACACGTTCTCGATCCCATCGCGAAAACAGACACTCTCAGAGTCGGCATGAGAGCCGTATCATAAGCAGTTTGAAACAACAATTTGTTTCACGTGGCAGCTCAACTCGAATTCCGATGCATGAGAGGCGGCGTATTCAAGATATCAAATTTCTGAAGCGCAGAGCCGGGCAGTTCATGCGTCTTCAATGGTACACGGCTGCACAATTAGCACTTTTCCTATGCCTCTAAAATGTGGATGCATTTGCGCAGGTGGAAAGAAGCGAGTGACGATTTCTTACGCCTAATCATCCAGCACAAGGTCTGGGAACAACTTTCGCACAGATGATTTGAACCTGAGTTTTCCTCGTGTATCAGGTGGTTGGTGCTATGAAGAATCTGATGGCAGTTCTCATTATTCTGGTAAATTTGAATCTTTCGCAAGCGCGACCAACAAGAACCATTGAATCACTGATTCTCCTCGTTTCTGGTTGAACAATCCGCGCTGTTTGATTATTCTTGCCTATCGGCAGGAAGTTCCATGCTATAGTCGGTGAGCAAACGTGTAGCATCCTCCTTTCTTGAATCCATCAGTGAGTCGCGAAATATTTCACAGGGATTGGCTTAAATCCGCTCTGAAGAAGTTTCTGGCACTTGCTGAGCTACTACGTACGTGTGTGCGCTTTCCATTCGTGTAGGGCGGTGGCAGTGGTTGCTGTTCATGTTCATGTGTGCACTTGCTATTTATCCGATCAACCACAAATTTACTGCGCGACAGCAGTGTTGAAATTTCCATCCTGTTCCTCATTTTAAGTGGATGTATCTTGTGTGTCTGTGTGTCTGTGTGTCTGTGAGCCTTGATAGATTTGTCTGTGTAGCCTTCTGTGATGTGTCTGCCAGGATTTCTGTGTGCTCGCCTGTGTTTCTTTTTTTTTTGTGTGCCTGTCTATCTATCTTTGTAGATCTGTGTCTGTATGCAGGTGTGTTTGTCTGTGTGTCTACATGCCTGTCCTTGCGATTCAAACGGCATTTCGAAACTGTATTTCATTGAATATTATGGTTTTAGAACAACGCGCCTTCACCCCGGCCCCCGGCCACATTTGCCAACCAGGTACTGAGGTGGATCACAAGATGTTCGCAAGGCTCTGGTCGCTACGTGACCGCTGGCTTGACTGGAGCTTGAGGCTTAAGGATGCAACACTCAGAATGGTAAAATTAGATAGGACTCAACGAACGCATACGCACGTGCCTACTAGTTTTTCTGTGTGTTTTTGTGTGTGTGCGTGTGAGTGTGCGTTTCTCTCTCTCGCTATTTTTATGTCTCTCCATCTATATATGACTCTCTCAGTGGGTGGGTACGTTTGTGTGCCCATATCCCACTCCACTCCGCTCTCTTCCCATCTCTCTCTCTTCTCTTCTCTTTCTCTCGGCCGCTCTCTTCCTCCATCTCTCCCCATCTGTGGTGGGAA